>Ga0310690_10001772_pt1 | contig 37482 bp, 38 predicted proteins | sample AusTroGonzalo_MG_2_FD_207661 | JGI IMG/M metagenome (GOLD analysis project Ga0310690, IMG submission 207661) | Bovine rumen microbial communities from tropical cattle in Woodstock, Queensland, Australia - Gonzalo_04 (v2) (version 2) | ecosystem: Host-associated > Mammals > Digestive system >...
AAGTTATTGATATTGTTATACTTTTCAAAAATAAAGGATTCCAACAAGTCCTGCGGAATCCTTTTTATAAGCGCTTGATAAACAAGCATTTTAATTTGGCTGGGGTGGCTGGATTCGAACCAACGAATGGCGGAATCAGAATCCGCTGCCTTACCGCTTGGCGACACCCCAATAACGAAAGTTCCTCTCTTATACTCCTTTTTTGCCCAAATGTCTATAAAAATTTTGCATTTCCTGTCTTCTCGGTTCAAAGCCCTCACGCGTCCCCTTTTAGATAAAATAAAAATCGTTCTTTATAACGCCATATTTTTTGCCGTTTTCCAGAAAATACCCACGCCCAAAAACAAAAAATTAAATCAAACGCTTGATTTATTTTAAAAGGAGTGATATACATCATCTATATGATTCGTTTTTTAAAAATAAAACAATTGATTTATTTTAATGAAAGAGTTATATTGCCGGATAAAGGCTATTTATAAAAAGGGGTTTTCTAAATGAAAGCGATTAACAAAGTTTTGTGCCGCACATATCAATCCGGTTTTAAACTGGCACAACCTTTCTTGCCGTATCGCGAACCCGAAATCTGCCACTCGTTGGACGAAATGTGTCGGTTTATTCCAAAAGGGAAAAAAGCGCTTGTCGTGACCGATGCCGGCTTAAAATCGTCCGGCGTGCTGGATTTATTAACGCAGGCATTGGATAAAAACAACATACCCTACGCTGTCTATGATAAAACCTGCGCCAATCCAACCATTTTCAACGTGGAAGAAGGATTTTCCCTTTACAACGAAGAACGTTGCGACCTGTTGATTGCGCTGGGCGGCGGGTCATCCATCGATTGCGCCAAAGCCATCGGCGCGCGTGCGGCCTATCCCAAAAAAAGCATTTCCAAGATGAAAGGATTGATGAAAGTTCGCCGCAAAATCCCAATGTTGATTGCTGTTCCGACGACCGCCGGTACCGGCAGCGAAGTGACTGTTACGGCGGTTATCACTGATTCGGAAAAAAAGTACAAATACACCTTGAACAACTTTACTTTTATCCCGACGTGCGCGGTGCTTGACCCGACGCTGACTTTCAGCCTGCCGTCCCGACTGACGGCGACCACGGGCATGGATGCTTTGACGCACGCGGTAGAAGCTTATATCGGTCGTTCGACTACTCGGCAAACGCGGAAATTGGCCAAAGAAGCGGTGGCGCTTGTTTTTCAAAACATCCTGAAAGCCTACAAAAGCGGTCGGGATTTTGAAGCGCGCCAAAATATGTTGTTGGCATCCTATAAAGCCGGATTGGCTTTTACGAAATCGTATGTGGGATACATTCATGCGATAGCGCATTCGTTGGGTGGACAATACAATATCCCGCACGGATTCGCCAATGCTGTGTTGATGCCGATTGTGTTGAAAAAGTATGGTTCGCCCGTCTATAAAAAATTACACCGGTTGGGTGTTGTGGCGGGTGTTTCGGGCGTAACGGATACGGATAAAGTCGGCGCGCAAAAATTCATCAAAGCCATTGAACGATTGAATGCCCGAATGGAAATTCCCAGCACCATTGATGCGATTGATGAAAAAGATATTCCGAAAATGGCGCGACACGCCGCGCGGGAATCCAATCCTTTGTACCCTGTTCCGCGCCTGATGGGAACCGCCGAATTGAAAGAAATTTATCGTCTTGCTGCCAAAGGAGAAAGCCAATGAATCCCGAACAAATTATTCAAAAACAACGTGATTTTTTCCAATCAGGGGCAACGTTGCCTTTGTCGTTTCGAAGAGATATGTTGAAAAAATTGCGCGCGGCCATTATCCGAAACGAAAAACAAATCAGTCAAGCCTTGACAGAAGATCTGGGCAAGAGCGATTTTGAAGGCTATATGTGCGAAACGGGGATGGTTTTGTCCGAAATTGACTTTATGATAAAACACATGAAAAAATTCGCCAAAAGAAAGACGGTTCCGACGCCGCTTGTGAACTTTTGCTCACACAGCTTTACAGAGGCCACGCCGCGCGGAAACGTCTTGATTATCAGCCCGTGGAACTACCCGTTTTTATTGACGATTGATCCGTTGGTGGATGCGTTGGCGGCGGGTAATACAGCTGTTGTCAAGCCCAGCCAATACGCGCCGGCGACGCTTCGGATTACCTCTGAAATCATTAAGGAAGTCTTTCCGGAAGAATATGTCTGCATTACCGATGGCGGGCGGGATGTGTCGATTGCTTTGTTGAAACAAAAGTTTGATTTGGTCTTTTTCACCGGCAGTACGCATGTCGGTCGCGAGGTGTTGCGGTACAGCGCTGAACACCTGACGCCGGCGATATTAGAGCTGGGCGGCAAAAGCCCTTGCATTGTTGATGAAACCGCCCGCATTAAATTGGCGGCTCGGCGAATCGTGTTCGGAAAGTTTCTAAATTGCGGTCAGACCTGCGTTGCACCGGATTATATTTTGTGCCACGAAAGCGTTGCCGAAGAATTGACGAGACAGATCATCGAACAGATCAAGAAACAATACGGATCGGATGCTCTCCGAAATCCGGATTACGGGAAAATCATTAATGAAAAACACTTCGGTCGTTTGTCGAATTTGATTGATCCGGCCAAGGTCGTCTATGGCGGAAAAGGTCGTTCGGGTACGCGTCAGATTGAACCGACCTTAATGACGAATGTCACTTGGTCCGATGCGGTGATGCAGGAAGAAATTTTCGGCCCGATTTTGCCGATTTTGACGTTCAAAAATTTTGAAGATATTTATGCGATTCTTTCGGATAAACCAAAGCCCTTGGCGCTTTACCTGTTTTCCGAAAACAAAGAAAGACAGCGGGACGTCGTTCGGAAAATTTCGTTTGGTGGCGGGTGTTTCAACGACACGATTGTTCATCTGGCGAGCAGCGAAATGGGTTTTGGCGGTGTCGGCGAAAGCGGGATGGGCAGCTATCACGGAAAGGCCGGATTTGAAGCCTTTTCGCACATTAAAAGTCTTGTTGATAAGAAAACTTGGATTGATTTGCCCATGCGCTATGCGCCCTATCGGAGCCGGCTTTTCAAGCGTTTGGTTAAGATGTTTTTAAAATAAAAGAGGATTGAAAATGAAAAAAGTGACAAAAGACAGAATTTTGAAAATGGCGTTGCATGAGTTCGCTTTGAAGGGGTATCGCCAAACAACGACGCGCGATATTTTAACCAAAGCCGATGCTAACATCGCGGCCATCAGCTATTATTTCGGTAACAAAGACGGCTTGTACACGGAAATTTTGAAAACCATTTTGGAAAAATTAGATGCTGTTTTAAAGGATATTGCCGAACAAGCCGATCCGGAACTTAATCACAAAAAAAGCGGTCAGCTTTTAAAGGCTTATATTCACAAATTGGTGTCGTTGGTGTGTTCCGATAAAGTCAATGCCGATATGTGCATGATATACATTCGCGAATATATGGAACCGTCCGCCCAATACAAAACGCTTTTTACGGATTTTAACAATTTGTATCGCGGCTTGTTCATCGATTTATTGATGCGGGCACATAAGAAAAAATTGGCGTTTGAAGAAGCGTCTTTGTCCGCCGTTATGGTCTTTTCGTTTATTTTCACGCTTTACACGCGCCGAAATATGATACAAGAATCGATGGGGTGGACGGATTATTCCGATTCGGTGCAGTCCGAAATTGAAATGATGCTTTATCGCAGTCTGAATTTATCCTAAACGAAACGGGAAATTTATTTGAAAATACAATAGGATATAAAAAATGTGTAAAAAAATTAAATCAAACGATTGATTTATTTTTATTTTAGGTTATAGTGACTACTATCATAAACAAAAAGGAGTAAAATATGAAAAAAACACTATTATCAACCATTGGGGCTTTGATGTTCACCTCAACTGCTTTTGCGGGCGGATTTCAATTGTCCGAATACACCACCACGGGTATCGGCCGTGCTTTTGCGGGTGCCGGCGTTGTCGGGGATGACTATTCCGCGATTGCTTTTAATCCGGCGGGTATGGCTTTGAACCATTCGGGTATCCAAGGCGGTGTCAGCATGGTCAACCTGTATTCCAATGTCCACGGTGAAGTTGTTGACTCGGTCGACGCCCATGGGGATAAAGAAGGCAAAATCAGAAAGCCGAACTTTGTACCGCATATCTTTGGTCAATATGAAGTCAATCCGTGTTGGCGTATCGGTGCCGGTATCTATACACCGTACGGTTTTTCTTTGGATTATAATGACAGCTTTTATGGTTTGTCGCACGCGAACAAGACGGAAATTGCCGCCGTCAACTATGCTTTGGCGGTCAGTTACAGCATTGTGCCGGAATTGACGATTGGTGCCGGTGTGATTGCTCAGACTCTGGAAGCTAAGTTAACAAACAGCGTTACCACCGCCGTTCCGCCTTCGGCGAACAATCATTCGGATATGCATGCACGTTCCTTTGATGTGACGGGGAACGTCGGTATCTTGTATCAACCCACAAAGACGACACGTTTTGGTTTGTCCTATAATGGAAAAGGAGATCATAAATTAAAAGGGCATCATCAACTAGCTTATCCCGGATATTTCGGTTATGGTGATGTGGATGCTCATTTGGTATTGCCTGAATACTTATTGCTGTCTGCTTATCATCAAACGGGCAAGTGGGGACTTTCCGCATCGGCCAAAAGAAGTCGTTGGTCCCGCTTTAAAACGTTGGATATTTATTCGACGGCTGTGCATTCGTCGGGAGCCAGATTACCTGTGGGTGCCGTGAATGAAAACTGGAAAGACACCTGGACATTGTCGGCCGGAACGGATTACTATTACAGTGATGATTTGACTTATCGTTTCGGTATTGCTTACGATGAAACGGGTGTGAAGTCCGCCAAGTACAGAACAGCGCGTTTGCCGGATGCGGATCGTTGGATTTTGGGTGTTGGGGGAAGCTATCAATTGACACCGAAAGTTGTGTTGGATCTGGCCTATGCGCATATGTTTATGAAAACAGCCAAGTCGTGTAACACCAACCCGCGGGGTGATTCGACTTTCTATGCGCGGTACAGATCGCAAATCAATATCGTTAGTGCGACTTTACAATATAACTTTTAACTAAGAAAGGCGTTGGGGATTTTTGTCCCCAACGTTTTCTAAAAGAAAGGAAATAAAATGAACGATTTTAAGCGTTTTTTGTTGCGTTGCCTTTTTCGGTTGATGAAGGTGCGGGTTTCTTTCCGTGTCGGAGAGGAAAACTTGCCGCCGAAAGGTATTTACATTTCCAATCATGTTTCGTGGTTGGATCCGCTTATCTTGTATGCTTTTTTGCCTAAAAACCCCATTTTTTTGTTGCACCCGAAATTGTATCGCAACAAAGGTTTGCGCTTTTTTATGTCGGGGGCACGAACGATTGAATACAACTACATGGACGCGGCCGAAGCCAAAAAAATCATTGAACGGTTGAACACCAACGATTATTGCGTCATGTTTCCGGAAGGTTGTATGACCGATACCGGCGATTTGATGAAGATATATGAGGCGCCGGCGGTTATTGCGGACAGAACAGGGGCCCCGCTTATTCCTGTTTGGATAAACGGCGCGGAATACAGCCCTTTTTCGGAGACGGAAGGTCGTCAACCGCATCGGTGGTTTCCGAAAGTTAAAGTCAAAGTGGGCGAACCCAAATACATTCAAATGAATGACGATTTAAAGAAAAATCGGGACTATTTGCGCGATATTACTTTTGACCTGTTGAACAAAATGCGGTTTGAGGCGATTTACAAAAGCAATTTAAGTTTGTTCAAACAAGTTTTACGTTCTTCGCGAATTTACGGTAAAACGGGCTTGTTTAAACGTCGCTTTATTGTGGAAGACATCAATCGAAAACCACAGACATATCGCGATTTGTTGTTGAAGAGCTATGTTTTGGGCTATCGTTTTACGACGATTACGGAAGAATCCGAAAACGTCGGTGTGATATTGCCGAACACGGTGGCGACGGTGGTGTCCTTTTTGGGATTGTCAGCGTATAAACGCGTGCCGGTGATGTTGAATTTTTCGCAGGGACCCAGCACCGTTTTATCAATGTGCCAAACAGCGCAGGTGAAGCGTATCTTAACGTCCAAAGCTTTTGTTTTGAAAGCCAAATTGGGTGACTTGATTGACTTTTTGGAAAAAAACAAAGTGCAAATCACCTATTTGGAGGATTTGGCCAAAACGGTGACTTTGAAAGATAAGTTGCGCGGGCTTTTGTACTACAAAATCAAAAAAGTTCCCGTGCCGCAAGAAGGCAAAGATCCGGCCGTTATTTTGTTTACGTCCGGTTCGGAAGGCGCCCCGAAAGCGGTGGTGTTATCGCATTCCAATCTTTTGGCCAACATAGCGCAAACGACGTGTTATGTGAAGCTTTCGACGCAGGATATTATGTTTAACTGTTTGCCGATGTTCCATTCTTTCGGGCTAAATGTAGCGACTTTCTGGCCGTTGGTGAGTGGGGCTAAGTTGTTCTTGTTCCCGTCGCCGTTGTTGTATCGGACGATTACGGAGTTGCTCTACGAGTTAAAGGTGACGGTGATGGTGGCGACCGAATCGTTCTTCAAAGCTTATGCAACCGTTTCGCATCCGTACGATTTTAAGACCGTTCGTTGCTGTTTTGGCGGGGCAGAGGCTGTTAAAGAAGAAACACGCCGGCTGTTTGCCGAACGGTTGGGTTGTCAGCTGATGGAAGGTTACGGAACCACGGAATGCAGTCCTGTTGTGTGCGTGAATACGACGCTGTTCAATAAATTCGGGACCATTGGCCGATTGGCGGTGGGTATGGATTACAAAGTCGAACCCGTCCCCGGTATTGCCAAAGGCGGTGAATTTTGCGTGTCTGGTCCGAATGTGATGAAAGGTTACATCTATCCCGATAATCCGGGTGTGGTTGTTCCGGTGAAGGATGGTTGGTATCACACGGGTGATGTTGTTGTGGTTGATGATTTGGGCTTTGTTAAGATTGTTGACCGTGTCAAACGTTTTGCCAAAATTGCCGGCGAGATGATTTCGCTGGCCAGCGTTGAAAACGTGGGATACAAGATTTGCCATACAGATGATTTCCACTGTGGTGTGGTGGCTATTCCGCACGCCAAAAAGGGTGAACAAATTATCTTTGTGTCGGATAACAAATCCCTGACGCGTGAACAATTTGTTCAAAAAGTCCACGAGTTGGGATTGTCGGAACTTCATGTCCCAAGTCAAGTTGTCTACAAAGAACAGTTGCCTCTTTTCGCAACCGGAAAAGCGGACAATGTGACTTTGAAGAAGTGGGTTTTGGAAAACGTTACCGGATAACAGCCCCCTTTGTTTATTTGAAAATGCCGTCCGAAAAAGCCAAAATCGGGCGGCGTTTTTTTATTGATTTTTAATTGTTTTTCGTGTATAATAAGGGCAGTTTTTAAAAAGGGAAAGGAAGAAAAATGCCTGATACAAACAAGGAAAGATTTCAATTGACGATGATTTTGGGCGCCAAGACATTTTTGTGGTGTGGCGCGGTGGCTTTGACGGGTGCTTTCGGCGGGGCTCTTTTGGGGACCAGCGCGTTGGCGGCCGGTATATCTTATGGGACCGGGTTGCTTTTGTTCGGGCCAAAAGTTTATCAAAGCGGTCGGGAAACTTTCTTGTCGGGTCGCGATTATTTGCGCCATTCGGATCCGGAAGTTTATGATCGCGGGCCAAAGCGTGCAAAAGGATATGACGGCAAAGATCTTCATGAATCGCGCGGCTCAAAGATTGAAAAAAGTGTTCGTTCGACGACGCGTACGGCCTATTGGGTCGCGGGCGGATTGGTTGTTGGCGGTATCTTGTTGACGTTGGCGTTGACCGGTGCCGGTATGGGGGTATATACGGCGATGTTGGGTGCCGGTGCTTTCTTCGGGTACAAGATTTACAAAAATACAAAGCGGGCAGCGGCGGATTATCAGGCGGTGAAGAATCATCCCAAAGCCCCCAAAACAAGCGAGAAAGATAAACAACGTGCGCCGGTGGAATTGACGGCTACCAAGGAACAAAGTGCGCAAAAAGTTATTGCCTACACCGGCGGATTTCTTTTAACGGGTTTTGCTGTTATGGCGATGTCGGGCCTTGCTTTTGGCGGAGGTGTTGTTTCGGCGGTGGCGGCAACAGCCGGATGGTTGGGTGCCGGTGCTGTTTTTGGTCGCGGATTGGTTGCGCATGGGAAGAACATATTGAAACAAACGGATGAACAACCGGCCGAGCCAGATTTAAAACAACATATTCGCGATAGGCAACAACAACCGGAAAAACAAGCCCAGAAACAACCGGAAAAACAACCGATTGTTCAAAAAAACGCACAACAAACGGTGCAGAAAACGACGCAACAAACGGTGCAAAAATCAACAGGGCGACCGCAATATACGGTCAAATCGTCGTCGGTGACGTTGGCTGTCGGTGCGGCAAAGAAAAAAGTTCGTTAAAGTTCCAACAGGACTTTTAAATCATCGGGAAGGGGTGTTTGAAAGGACACCTCTTTTTTTGTGCGTGGGTGGATAAAGGATAAATATCCGGCGTGCAGGGCTTGTCTTGGAAAATTTCTTAAAATTTCCGGTGTTCCCCGCGGGGCCGAACCGTAAAGTTTATCGCCCACCAACGGATGTTTGACGGATGTCATATGCACGCGGATTTGATGCGTTCGCCCTGTTTCCAAATGACATTCAATCATGGCAATTTTCCCTTCGCATAAGGGTTTAATTAGGCGATAATGCGTGGTGGCTGGTTTGCCTTTTTCATCCGGAACGATGGCCATTTTTTGCCGATTTTTCGGGCAACGTCCAATGGCCCCGACAATGGTGCCGGATGAAGGCGGGACGCCATAAACAAAAGCGGTGTACACGCGGCAAATCGAATGGTCGGCAAATTGTTTAGCCAGTCCGTGGTGCGTAAAATCGTTTTTGGCCACGACCAAAACGCCGCTTGTTTCTTTATCAATTCGGTGAACGATGCCCGGCCGTTTAATCCCCCCGATGCCGGACAAAGAATCTCCACAATGGGCAATCAGCGCGTTAACCAAAGTGCCGTCCGGCTGTCCGGCCCCCGGATGAACTGTCAATCCGGCCGGTTTGTTGATAACAATCAGGTCGTCATCCTCAAACAAGATATCCAAAGGAATATCTTGGGCGACGGGTTTGGGTTCCACCGGTCGCGGGATTTTTAAAACAAAAACGTCGCCGGCTTTGACCTTTGTATCCGCATCAACCGCGGGGAAAACTTTGCCGTCTTTAATCAGCGCATTGATACGGCTTCGTGAACAATCGGAAACTTGGGCCAAAAACTGGTCCAAACGAAGGCCGTTATGCGCTTCGCCGGCGGTGTAGGTTTCTTTGCGTTCTTTTTCTTCTGTCATACGATAAGGTCATATCACAAAAAGACGAAAAAGAAAAGGTCAAGGGGCCAAGATTTTAACTAAAAATTCATTTTCTTTCCCGATAATGAAAAAAGGTCAAAAAGCAAAGGGATAACTGTATGCATTCGATGCCCGTGAAAAAGATTTTATCTTTTGTTTGCCGAACGCTTTGTTTGGGCGGCTTTGCTTTTGTCTTTTTGCCGGTTGTGTGCGGGGCGGCCGAGCCGGTTCGGCAGGCCTATGAAGAAAAAGTTGCATCCAACGTCCAACGCGTTTTGGAAGGTATTGTCGGTGTGGGACAGGTCAAAGTCACCGTACACGCCGATATGAACACGTCCGTGTTAAAGGTCAACGAAGATGTCTTAAAGGCCGAAGAGCCGCTTTTAAAGAGAAACAAAAAAACGATTGTGTCCACAGAAGAAGAATTTATTTACGCATCCAAGAACGTGGAACACATCGAACAAAGCGAAAATATCCGCAATTTGGCGATTGTCGTTGTGGCAACGCAAAGGGCTTTTCGCCGACTGAATACGCCGGAAGTTTATCAGCTGATTGAACGCATTTCCGGATTTTCTTCTGGGCGGGGCGATACGATTGATATGACGCCGACTTTGGAAAGTTTGTCGGGGACGATGAATTATTCGGGTTGGATATGCGCACTTGTCTTGCTTTTGTTGGGCACCCTTGTGTGGCGGCTTTCCGGTCGTCGGAAAATGTTGCCGGCGAAAGTGACTTTGCCTGACTTTGCGCGGCCCGAAGTGATGGCCGAATTTTCGCCGGAAAATGAAAAACTTGTGAAAAAAACGCGGCGGTTTTTGGATGAAGAACCCGAAGAATCTTTGTCGGTCCTGCGCCAATGGATGTATCAGAAAGGAAACGCCCATGAATGAAGCGATTTCTTTTCAAAACTTAAACGGCCTTCAAAAGACGGCGATTTTCCTTATGTCCATGGGGGAAAAGTACATTCGTCGCTTTTTTGAAAGAATGGATGATGACGAAATCCGCCAAGTTTCAATCGCGATGTCATCGATGGGGTCGGTGCCCGCGCCCGTTGTGCAGCAGGTGTTGGAAGAATTTTCAAAAAATATGACTGAACCGTCCGCGGTTGAAGGCAGCTTTGAAGCGACGGCCAAAGTCCTTTCAAAAGTATTGCCGCATGAGCGACAGGAAAACATCATTCGCGATATCCAAGGGCCCGCCGGCCGGACTTTGTGGGACAAGCTGGAAAATGTCGATGAAGCGTTTTTGGCGTCCTATCTTGAAAAAGAATATCCGCAGACGGTGGCTGTTATTTTTTCCAAGCTGCACGCCGAATATGTGGCCAAGGTTATGGCGCATTTACCCGAAGATTTTGCGATGGATGTGATTATGCGCTTGGTGCGGTTGGAATCGGTTTCAATGGACATCTTAAAGGGCATCGAGGAAACATTGAAAAATGATTTTATGAACACACTGGTTTCCAAAGAAGGCCAAAGCTTTTCCGGACAGGTGGCCGATATTTTTAATCATTTGGACCGACAAACCGAAAATCGGTTAATGACGGGGCTTTTCGAACGTAACCGCGAAATGGCCGAAGAGATTCGGTCACAGATGTTCACCTTTGAAGACATTCAATTCTTGGATGATACGACCATTCGTTTTGTGCTGAAAAAAGTTGATCGTAAAAAAATGGCTTTGTCCCTTAAAGGTGCGTCCGAAACTTTGAAACAGCGGTTTTATCAAAATTTGCCGGATAAAAGCCGCGGCGAATTGGACGAATACTTAAAGCGGTTGGGGGCGGTTCGATTAAAAGATGTTGACGCCGCGCAAGCGTCCGTTGTCGATATGATTAAAAGTTTTGCAAGCCAAGGACAAATACAAATTTCTCCGTCCGATAAAACGGATGCGTGGATTGAATAGGGGGAAAAATGAACGAAAAACAAAAAGAAGCATTCTTGAAAATGGCCGAAAAAAACCTTTACGGTGAACGGGGAAACGTTGCCGATTCAATGGAACGATTGAACGATATACCGGTTTGCGTGACGGCTGTTTTGGGTAAAACGTCCGTGCCGATTTGCCAACTGTTAAAGATGGGAACCGGCTCTGTGATTGATTTGGATAAACAGGTGGGTGAACCCATTGATGTCTATGTCAACAACAAGCTGATTGCCAAAGGGGAATTGGTACCGCAGGGCGATAAATTGGGTATTCGCCTGACGGAGATTGTCAAGGATTAAAATGAAGGTCAAAACCTATACGGCTTTAACAATGGGACAGGCGATGGAAGACATTCGTCGGGACTTTGGTTCTGACGTGATGATTTTGTCGAATCAGCACGTGCCGGAAGGTGTCCGCGTTACCATCGGTATTGAAGAAGACATTACAGACGAAGAAATTCAAACGGCGTTGTTTGGTTCGGCTGATGACCAAGTGCGGCGGCAGATTCGTCAAAGTTTAATATATCACCACTTTCCGGAAATTTTGCAGGAACGTGTTTTTGAAAAAATGCCCACCTTTTCGGAAGAACCGAACGAATGTTTGGCGGCGGCGTTTGAAAAAGTTTTTCGCTTTATGCCTTTGCCGTCCTTTGGAACCAAAAGGGCGTTTATGTTGGTGGGGCCCAGCGGAACCGGTAAAACGATTGCGGTGGCCAAAATGGCAGTCAAGGCGCGCATGGCCGGCAAAAAAGTCGGTGTCGTCACCACGGATATCAAACGCGCCGGTGCGATTGAACAACTGGAAGCCTTTACAAAAATTCTTGAATTGGAACTGATTAAAATTCGAAAGCCGGAATTGTTAAAAGAAGCGGTTGACGAACTGCGCGGCTTTTGTGATTTGACTTTGGTCGATACATCGGGTGTTAACCCCTATTTGGATCGGGAAATTTCCTTTTTATCGGATTTGAAAAAAGGCATAGAGGGTTTGGAGCCCGTCTTGGTTCTTTCCGCGGGATTGGATGCTTTTGAAGCGTCGGACATGGCAGAGGCTTTTTTGCCTTTGGGGTGCAAACGATTGATGGGAACGCGTTTGGATTTGTGTCGTCGGTTGGGAAGCCTTCTTTTCGCCGCGCAAAACAACGCCTATGCCCTGTGTGATGTCGGGATCAGCCCTCACGTCCACGAAGGACTTTGCCCGATAAAGGCCGATACATTGGCCGAATTGATACTTTTAAATAAAGAGGTGGAACAATGAACATAACAAAAATTTTATCTTTACCCAAAGACCTTTCCGTGGCGGCCAAAGCGCGTCCGTCCGTAAGGGGACAGAACATTATCGCGGTGGCTTCGGGCAAAGGTGGCGTCGGTAAGACATGGTTGTCCATCTCTTTGGCACACGCTTTGGCCAAAAAAGGGCAAAAGGTTCTGCTTTTTGACGGTGATTTGGGGCTGGCCAATGTGGATATCCAACTGGGGTTGGTAACGGATTGCGATTTGGGTTCGGTGATTACCGGCCGCGTTCCTCTGACGCAGGCGATGACACGTTCGGCCTTGGGTTTTGATGTGATTGCGGGCCGTTCGGGGTCGGGCAGTTTGGCCAATGTTCCGCTTTCCCGCTTGCAGCTTGTTTTGGATGATTTGCAGCTGTTGTCAACGCAATACGATAAAGTGATTGTCGATTTGGGGGCCGGTATCGAAAAATCCGTGCGCCTGTTTGCTCAAAAAGCCGGAACTTTGTTTGTGGTGTGCAGTGATGAACCGACGTCGTTGACGGACGCATACGCCTTTATCAAAATCATTTCGGCCGAAAACCCGAATGCCAATATCCAAATCATTGTCAATGCGGTCGGCAGTATCAAAGAAGGCGAACGAACCTTTGATACTTTGTTAAAGGCCTGTGAAGGATTCTTGAAGTTTTCGCCCCGATTGGGCGGGATTGTGCGGCGGGATGCGCATGTGAGGGATGTTATCCGTTCCCAAGCTTCTATCTTGGATGCTTACCCGCAGTCGGATGCCGCTTCGGACGTATTGACGATTTCGGAAAAAATAAAATAAGTTGGCGGTCTTTTCTTGACTTTTGGCGATAAAACATCTATCTATGATAGAATAATATATTATTGCAGAAAGGTGTACAAAGTGAAACGTTTTAAACTTTTTCGTTCTTCCAACGAACGTTATATCAAAAAGATTCAGAAAATCGTCAAAAAAATCAATGAATTGGAATCCGAATTTGAACCGTTGACCGACGAACAGTTGCGTCAAAAAACAGCGGAATTTAAGGACAGGTTGAACAAAGGAGAAACGTTGGACGACCTTTTGCCCGAAGCTTTTGCCGTCGTGCGTGAAGCCGCCAAGCGCACTTTGCACCAACGCCATTATGATGTTCAGTTAATCGGGGGTGTCGTTTTGCACCGTGGACAGATTGCCGAAATGAAAACGGGGGAAGGTAAAACCCTTGTATCTACTTTGGCTGTTTATTTAAACGCTTTGTCCGGAAAGGGTGTTCACGTCGTCACCGTCAATGATTATTTGGCCAAACGTGACAGCGAATGGATGGGGCAAATTTATCGCTTCTTGGGGCTTACTGTCGGTTGTGTTCTGCACGATATGGAGCACGAAGAAAAGAAAAAGGCCTATTTGGCGGATATCACTTACGGGACCAACAGCGAGTTCGGATTTGATTACCTGCGGGACAATATGTGCTATCGCATGGAAGATATGGTTCAACGGCCGTTTTCTTATGCCATTGTCGATGAAGTGGACAGCATTTTAATTGATGAAGCGCGTACGCCGCTGATTATTTCCGGTCAAGCGCAGGATTCGTCGGACCTGTATCGTCGGGTGGATGCCGTTATGTGCAACATTCGTCCGGAGCATTTTGAAAAGGATGAAAAGTTCCGTCAAATCTCGTTGACCGAGGCGGGTATTGATGCGGTGGAAGGTTGGCTGCGTGATGCCGGATTGATGACAACAGGGTCTTTGTACGACGTTCAAAATTTGCACCTTGTCCGTTATGTGGAACAGGCTTTGCAAGCGCACCAGATGTTCACGCGCGATGTGGACTATATTGTCAAAGACGATCAGGTGATGATTATTGACGAATTCACGGGACGGATTATGGCCGGCCGCCGTTATTCGGAAGGATTGCATCAGGCTTTGGAAGCCAAAGAGCACGTTTCCATTCAATCGGAAAATCAGACGGTGGCGTCGATTACTTATCAAAATTATTTCAGAATGTATCCGAAATTGGCAGGTATGACCGGCACAGCGATGACCGAATCCGGTGAATTCGACAGCACTTATCATTTGACGGTGGTGGAGATCCCGACACATTTGCCGGTTATTCGCGTGGACCAACAGGACCGCATTTATGCGACAGCGAAAGAAAAATACAAAGCCATCATTCGTGAAATTCAAGAAGCGCACAACCGTCATCAACCGGTTTTGGTGGGAACGACTTCCGTGGAAAAATCGGAGATTTTATCAAACTTGTTGCAGGAAATGACCGACATTCGCTTTGAAGTGTTAAACGCCAAAAACCACGAACGCGAAGCGATGATTGTGGCCGAAGCCGGTGCGCCGGATGCTGTTACGATTGCCACAAATATGGCCGGTCGGGGAACCGATATTCAGTTGGGCGGCAATTTGGATATGCGTCTTAAAGCCGCTTTGGAAGGCGTGACCGACGAAAAACAAATCGAGCAAATTACCCAAAAAATAAAGGACGAAGTCAAACAAGCTCATCAAGAGGTTTTGGCGGCGGGCGGTCTTTATGTTATCGGGACGGAACGTCACGAAAACCGCCGGATTGACAATCAGTTGCGCGGCCGTTCCGGTCGTCAGGGCGATCCGGGGATGTCGGTGTTTTATGTTTCGATGGAAGACGACTTGATGCGTATTTTCGGTCCGGATCGGTTGAAAAGATTGCTTAAAACTTTCCGCATTCCGGACGGCGAATTAATTCAACATCCGTGGATTACCAAAGCCATTGAAACGGCGCAAAAGAAAATTGAAACGTTCCACTTTGATGCGCGGAAAAATTTGCTTAAATACGACGATGTGATGAACGACCAACGCAAGGTTATTTATCAGCAACGTCGCGAGCTTGTCGAGGCTGATTCTGTTCATAATGTCATTTTGGATATGCGCCACAGCCTTATCCAAGAGCTGATTTGGTCAGCGATGCCCGAAAAATCGAACAAGGACGAATGGGACTTAAATGGTTTGACCGAATCGTTGAAACACACGGTTGCCATCGAGTTCCCGATTACCGCTTGGGTGAACGACGGGACGATTAAGAATCAAGACGAAATGATAGAAAAAGTGACAACTCTGTCCGATAAAATTATCGACGAACAATACAAGTTGTTGGATAAAAATATCGAAAAGAACGCTTTGCTTCAAGTGATGAGTATTGCTTGGCGCGACCATTTGCAAGCGCTTGAAAATTTAAAACGCGGTATCGGATTGCGTTCGTATGCGCAAAAGGATCCGTTGAACGAATATCGGCAGGAAGGTTTCTATTTGTTTGAAAATATGCTGAACAAGTTAAAGGAAGATGTCACGCGCTTTTGTTGTCAATTGCCGTTGATGTTGATGAAGACACAGGCGGCCGCGGCCGAAGAAGAAAAAAAGTTGCCCGATGATGTTGATCTTTCAAAGGTAGGGCGCAACGACCCGTGCCCTTGCGGCTCCGGCAGAAAGTTCAAGCATTGTCACGGCGCATTGAAATAGGATTCGCCTTTTCGTTATACCGAACACCCCGCATCGGTGCACAGCAGACAGCGGTGGTATGCGGGATTGACAGAACCTACTCACAAAGGGCGAAGTAGCTGCCGTAGTTGTAACGGTAGTAGTAGTTCACCGCGCCTGAAGAAAGATCTACGAAGACGGCGGCATTGGAGCCGTATCCCAAAGACGACCAAACCCAGCTATCTCCTTTGCCCTGTAACCCCGGACAGGCACCCGTTACGTTGTTTGACGCTGTCGGAACATCCGGACACATCGCAGAAAAGCTCGCCAGGCTGCCGCCTATCGACGCGCACCAATTAAACGCCGTCCACCAATTCATCGTTCGGCCACTTTTACAGAACGTTTTTGTGGTGGCGGGACATGTATCTTTACCATTTTCCCTAACACACGTAGTGGGGGCCCCCGTTGCCCCATAGACGTTTCTCGTAATCACTGTTCCGCCCGATGCCGTGCATTCGTTAGCGTTAAAGGCCGCATGGACCGACGTCACCGCAAAAACACACATCAAAAACACAATTATTTTCTTCATTCTTTTAACTCCTTGTCTCGAATAAAACAAAACCCACCGTAAAGTGGGCGGATGTTAAAAGACCGTAATGCAGACAAAACGGCTCGGCTTATTCAAAAGCCACAAAGCCTTTTATTCGCCGACATCCGCCCTTTTAAAGCGAACGCGGCATATTATTTAAAGTCGCCATGCAAGCGACCGTCCACATTAAGGGTCTTTTACGCCCTATTATTTGCAAACCGTTTGCAGATAACGCATCTAGTATAGGAAAAGTCGTTTTTTGTGTAAAGGATTATTTTTTGTCGTCATTCTGAGTCCTTATCCTCTCTCGTCGCCCCGGACAAGCGGAGCGCGATCCGGGGTCCAGCTGCACCTCTTTCTGAATCCCGGATCGGTGTCCGGGATGACGTAAAGAAAAAATGTCATCCTGAGCTTCTCTTTTTTGTCATTCTGAGCGCAGCGAAGAATCCAAGAATAGCAATTTTTTTGGGCTTTGCCCAAAAACAAAAGCGGATAATTTTGGATTCTTCGGTCGCCAAAAGCTCCCTCAGAATGACGAAAAAAAGAAGACTTCCTCAGAATAACAAAAAAAGCAGAGTGACGTCCTTTTCCCCTCATGTCGGGATTGACCCAGCATCCGGAAAGAAACGGCATATGGATACCGAATCGCGCTGCGCCTGTCCGCGCGCAGTTAATAGAAAAATAGTTAATAGAAAAAAACCGACGTTTTTTGCATCGGTTTTTACAAGATGAAAAATCATCGGCCAATCCGGCGATTCTTTTTTAAAAATTCGATTTTTTGTCAGATACTTTCTTTTTTAAAAGATCGTTTTTAGAATCGATGGCTGAAGAAGCTTTGTTGATACTTTCGCTGGATTTCATCGCAGGAGAGGTTGCTTTTTTCGGTTTTTTCAAGGCCACGGATGAAAAATTTGTTCCCCAAATGTTAACCACTTTCTTTTTCATAAAATCTGAATACATTTTTTTTCCTTTCTTACGATAAAAAAACGCCCAATGGATAAAGGGCGCTTTCTTTTAATTTGATTTTTTTGAACCGAAACCGGCGAAACGTTTGTTAAACTTCGCCAATTGACCGCCCGTATCAATCAACCGGTGAACCCCTGTCCAAGCAGGATGTGCCAACGGATCAATGTCCAAACGAATGGTGTCGCCCGCTTTACCGGCAGTCGTTCTTGTTTTAAATTCTTCACCATTTGTCATGACAACGGTCACTTCATGGTAGTCGGGGTGAATATCTTTCTTCATTTTAATGCTCCATTTTTAAATCGAGGACTCTTTATACACGAAAAGGACAAAAAAATCAAGTCCTTTTTTTATTTTGGTATCACAATGACGGTATCTTTGTTCACAATAACTTGCTTTCTGGGATACGCATAGGCTTGGATTGTCTTTTTAAAGCCCATATCAAAGAAGGAATTGTTCACGATTTCCAAACGCCGATTGGCTAGTGTTTTGTCGGTGGGGTTGCCTTCCTGATAATAAGTTATCAGGGCAAAACGATTAAGGCCGTATTTGCGCATTTTTTGGGCGGCTTGTTTCATCTTTTCAACCGCATCCGGCTTCAAATCAACGGAACCGTCATTAAAGACAATACCGAAAGAACGTTCTTGTACCACGGCCCCTCTATCGGTTACGACCGGGCTTTCTACAACGGTGCCCGAACCGGTCTTTTGTTTGCGCACACGTTCAACACCCGCTGTTCCGGTGTACGGCAAAAAAGGCATAACGCGGACGCGAGGTGCCTCTACAACGGCTGTGTCCGACTTTGGCGCTTCCGCCGACGGATTCGAGTCGGCAACTTCGGCGACATCCTGAGCACATACAGGCAAAGCCAACAAAACAAGCATCAGATAAAGGTATTTCATTTTGTGTTCCTTTCTTTCTTTAAAATTTTTTGAATCTTCGGAAACAGAGTCAAATTCGTTGCGATGACACAATCGCTGTTGACCAAATCCGAAAGGGCAGTCTTTCCGGAAAGAGTCGCCATTTGTCCGCCGGCTTCTTTGATGAAAAGGTAACCCGCGGCGATGTCCCATAAATAGGGTCGTCCGGTAATAAGCGCATCAAATTGTCCGCCGGCTGTGCTGGCCAATTCAAGTGTTGTCGAGCCCAAATGCCGCAAACGGGTACCGATACCGTAAAACGGCGTCGAATCCCAATTTACCGGATACGCCAAAAGCGATTCGGACAACTTCGTCCGACCGGAAACACGCAAACGCTTATTGCCCGATGGCGTCATTAAGAAAACGCCTTTGCCTTTTTCGGCGTAGTACAATTCTTTCGTAATCGGGTTAAAAACGACCGCCGCCGTAATATCGTCTTTGTATTTCAAAGCAACCGACAACGAAAAGTAGGGAATGGCGTGAATGAAATTCGTTGTTCCATCAATCGGATCCACAATCCATGTAAAGGGCGAATCGTTTTTGGCCGGCCGTTCCCCCATTTCTTCGGAAATAATACCGTAATCGGGTCTATCCTCGGTCAAACAATCAATTAAGACTTTTTCGACATTGATGTCCGCGCTGGACACGAAATCGCCTAATCCTTTTTGCGTTACCTGCAATTGGGACAATTCACCAAAGTCACGTACAACCGTCCGTCCGGCTTTTTGCACGGCACCCACCATAACGTTTAAAATGGCCGACAAAGAAGAAATTCTTTGCCGTTCGCGTGTTTCTTCACGTTCCAAACTTAAACGCCGTTTGAAGGCCGGATCGATTTTTCTTTTTTCCGTGACAAAGGCCATTATTTTGCTCTTTCGACGTAGGAGTTATCAACCGTTGACACAACAATTTTTTCCCCCGCGCTGACAAAAGGCGGAATGGACGTCTTAATCCCGTTTTCCAAAACGCACGGTTTGTAAGATGTTGTGGCTGTCTGATTTTTAATGCTGGGTTCAGTTTCTTTGACTTCCAAAATAACCTGCGGCGGCAAAGTCACCGAAATCGGTTTGCCTTCGATGAAGTTAACTTGCACACCCATATTGTCTTGCAGGTACAAAGCCGCATCGCCCATCAATTCGGCCGGAACCTCGAATTGGTCATAGGTTTCCGAATTCATGAAAATCAAGTTCGAACCTTCCTTGTACAAATAAGTGCAATCGAATTCTTCACTCATCAACTTTTCAACGGTATCGGCGGTCCGCCAACGTTGTTGAGTCTTGACACCGTTGGAAACGTCGCGCATTTCAACCTGAATGAATGCGCCGCCTTTTCCGGGCTGAATAATATCAATTTTTGTAACGGAGTATTGTTTTCCGTTGTGATCCAAAACCCAACCGGGTCTGATTTGATTTGCTTGTGCTTTCATTTTGTGATACCTCTTTTAATATAAACGGACACAATATATCATAAAAAGAACAGAAAGGCAAGACAGATAATGAAAAATACGCAAACAAAGTGGTGGAATCCGGAAAAATATCAGGAACATTTTTCGGAACGTCGGATTCGCGGACAGGTGATTCGCACGATTCGGGATTATTTCGATAAACAAGATTTTTGCGAAGTGGATACGCCGGCTTTGCAGGTCTGCCCCGGTATGGAAGTGCATTTAAGGGCTTTTTCCACCGAGATGGTGTCACCGTTGGGTGACGCGCCGCAGACAAGGCATTTGCATACATCGCCGGAATTATCAATGAAAAAATTGCTTGTCGCCGGCATGCCTAAAATCTATCAAATCTGTCACTGTTTTCGGAACGAGGAAAGGGGACAAACGCACCTTCCGGAATTTACGATGTTGGAATGGTATCGAACGGGCACGGATTACACCGCGATGATGACGGATACGGAAAACATTGTTAAGGCTTGCGCCAAACAATGTAACGTAAAGTCCTTACGGTATGGTATGGCCGAATGCGATCCTTTCCAAAAGTGGGAACGGCTAACTGTTGCAGAAGCTTTTGAAAAATACGCGGGGGTAGATATTCTATCGACGTTGGATAAGGATCCTGCCCTTTTGCCGCGTCCGGATTTGCTGAAAAAACAAGCTCAGCAGAAGGGCATCTGGTGTTCTCCGAAAGATACGTGGGAAGATATCTTCTTTCGGATGATGATGGAAAAAATCGAACCGTTTTTAGGCCACAAAGTGCCGACGATTTTGTATGATTATCCGACGTGTTTGGGGGCTTTGGCACGCCGCAAACCGACGGATGAAAAAGTGTGCGAACGATTCGAAGCCTATGTTTGCGGGGTCGAATTATGCAACGCTTTTTCGGAACTGACCGATGTTGCTGAGCAACGTCGCCGGTTCGAAACGGACCAAAAGACAAAGCAACGTTTGTACGGATACACCTATCCGATTGATGAAGATTTTTTGGACGCTTTGGCGTACGGTATGCCGGCCGCGTCGGGGAATGCGCTGGGCGTTGACCGCTTGATTATGCTGATTTGCGGGACGAATGATATTCAAAATACGTGTTTTGTACCGGTTCTTTGAATCAGCTTTTTTTCGTCGTCGGTGAAGATATTAAACGATAGCATCCGGCTTTTTGAGGAAGCTCTTTGAAATACGGGTTTTGGGGTAATTTTTCCGAAACGCCGATAATCAAAAGCCCGCCCCGCTTAATGATTTTGGACAGATTTTCAATTGTTTTTTGCGCCGCCGACGGAACCATAAAAGAGATCATATTTCGACACAACACAGCATCAAAATCATCTTCCGGAAAAACATCAATCAAATTGTGATTGGCGTAATGGATGCTTTCCAACACGTCGTCGTTTAATTTCCAATTTTTATATCCTAAGTCAATTTCCGGATTTTCCGATACCGGCGTAAAGTATTTCAACAACAGGCGAATGGGCAAACCTTTTTGCACTTCATAGTGGGAGTAGATGCCTTTTTTGGCTTTGCTGAGAACCGCGGACGACATATCAATGGCAAAAACATCCCAATCCGTTTGCCCGTCGGAAAAATTTTCCCGTAACATCAGCTCCAAAGAAACGGCTTCCTGCCCGCCCGCACAACCGGCCGATAACAATTTGATTCTTTCCCGTTTTTTGGCTTTTAAAAAGTCCAGAAGCACATCGAAAATCTCTTTGTTTCTGAAAAAACGTGTGTTGTTAATGCTGACGGCCTCTATCACCGATTTTTGCAGGTCGGTGTCTTTTAATTTTAAGGCGTTGATTAAATCTTCCAATCCGATTAAATTGTTTTGTCGCAACAGCGGATTTAGACGACTTTCCAACAAATAAATTTGCGACGGTTTTAACGAAAAGCCGGATTTTGTTTTCAACAGATGGGCAATAAATTCAAAATCATTCGGTGTCATTCGCCCATTCCCATCATAGAAAGTTTGCTTTGTAAAATATCGTGATCAAAGGGCTTTATGATATATTCGCCGGCTCCTTTCTTCAACGCGTCTTTGATGTCGCCGGGATGCCCTTTATCCGAGATGATCAAAAAAGGAATTTTCCGCCGTTTGATTGTACGCAACAGGGGATTTTCCTTTTTTCGATAAAGCATATCGGTTAAAACAACGTCTATTTTTCCGTTGTCCAAAGCCTTTGGGAAATCTTTTTCGCTTTTAAGCGTGATAAAGCCCATCCCCATATCGGCCACCATTTTTTGGACAACCAACGACAAAAGGGATGAATCGAAAAAGATTAAGGCTGTTTTCATACGCAACTGATTTTGATTTTAATTTCTTTTTTGCCAAAGGAAAACAAAAGCGCTTTCCCGTCCTGCGCCGCCAAACAATGGGCGTACAAAGCCGGTGCCAAGTCGGGCTTGTCGGTTTTTTCACCTTTCTCCAAAATGCCTTTTAAGCCCTCAATTTCCTTTAAAACGACACCCGAGGCGGTCAACGTGTTTTCGGTTACTTCAATCTTTCCGCCTTTGGGCAACATATCACCCAACACCATGCACAGGCTCCGTTGCAAAGCGTTAACGCAACATCCGGACAGGGCGACCGGAACCGACAAAGTCTTTAAGTATTTGGCGGTGGTATCATCCGCCGTTGTAACGGGCATACCAAACGTTTGGCGAAAGAAAACCAGTCGGTTCATCAATGTTTGCGCACTGTTTTGCAACACCAAAAACATATCGGACGAAAGGGATAAATCTTCCACCAACATTTCGGTTCCGTTATAAATCGCGCCGATAGAACCGGATAAATCGTGACTGATGCGCGTGTAAAGAAGGTTTGTCAATTCTGTGTTTTTCATTTTTCTATCCCAATGAAGTTAAAGTTTTAAAAACAGCGTCCCCGATTTTGGCCGGTGAGTCAACGATGACCGACCCGACCTGACGAAGTGCTTCTTTTTTGACCGAAGCGGATTCGCTTTTATCCGAAACGATGGCCCCGATGTTTCCCATGTACGTTTTTTCCGGAACGTGCGCCCCGATGACATAGCTGACCAGCGGTTTTTTGCGTTTCATTTTTCGATAATGTTCGGCCAATTTTTGTTCAAAATCGCCGCCGATTTCACCAATCATTAAAACGACTTTTGTTTTTTTGTCTTTTTGGAACAAGTCTAAAACATCCTCAAAAGTTGTTCCCAATACCGGATAGGCCCCGATGACAACGCACGACGATACGCCCAATCCTTTTTGTTGCAATTGCCCGATGGCTTCGTACATCACAGAGCTGGAACGGGACATAATGCCGACAGCGCCTTCCGTAAATAAGTGTGCGGGCATAATGCCCAGCTTGCATTCTTTGGCAGTTAAAATCCCGTGCGACGCCGGACCGATTAAACGGCTTTTGGATTTTTTCAAAAGCGTCTTTATTTTCAACATATCGTGAACGGGCATTCTTTCGACGGGACAGATAATAAGCGGGATTTGCGCACGAACGGCCTGAACGATTTCATCGTAGGCTTCTTCCGGTGATGAAAAGATAACTGTGGCGTCCGGATGCGTTGCTTCTACGGCTTCCTTTACCGTCGAAAACAAAGGCACACCCAACACCGTGTCCGATGTTCTGTCTTTGGCCACACCGCCGACAACGTTCGTGCCATAGGCCAAAGCCTGCTCGGTGTGGGACAATCCTTGCGGGGATAAAATGCCCTGACAGATGACTTTTGTTTTATGGTTTGCCAAAATGCCCATTTACATAATCTCCTGCACCGATTGAATGATTGAATGAACCGCGTCGTTTAAATCCTTTTTAATCAAAAAAGGCAAGCCCGATTCAAAAAGCAATCGTTCCGCAATTTGTTCGTTTGTCCCGTTGATTCGGACGATAATCGGCATGCCGACACTGACTTCCTTTGCGGCGGAAATTAACCCTTCGGCAATAACATCGCAACGGGTGTTTGTTCCCAAGATGTTGACCAAAATCCCCTCGACGTTCGGTTCGGATAAAAGTGCCCGAAAAGCATTTGTCATCACTTCCTTTGTCGGGTCCGTTCCCAAATCCAACAGGCATGCCAAATGGCCACCGTGTATATGCAACAAATCCAATGTTGCCATCCCCAAGCCCGAACCGTTGACGATGCAACCGATGTTGCCGTCTTGCTTCATATAGCGAAAGTTATTCAAGCGGGCATTTTTTTCGTTTTTGGTTTCGTCTTCGCGGTCAATTAAGTTGTTGATTTCTTTGTAACGAAAGGCCGTATCCGGATCAAAAATAATTTGACCGTCCACCGCCCAAACCGAATTGTTCGGCGAAACAATCAGCGGATTGATTTCCACTTTGAAGGCTTCGTAGCAAATGAAAGTATCGTACAAGGATTGTAAAACCTTTGCGATTTTGCGGGCAATCAATCGTGACGGGTTTAACAAAAGAGCCAATTTCAACGCGCGCGCCGGTGACAGTTGCTTTGAAAGGGTGATTTCCTGCCGAATGATTTTTTTGTTTTCTTTCAACAGATTTTCGGCCTCAACAAACACTTTTTCACACGAAAAGTCAATGAAAAAGGCCAATCGATAAGCAAAGGCCGTTTGCGTTTGTTCTTCGATATAGATTTTTTTGACCTCTATTCCGTCCGGATTGTCGGGTGTGACCAAATGGTGGCCCAACATTTGCGTTGCCTCTTTTTGAACAGCTCTGGCGGACTTGGCCAGCCGAACACCTGTTTTTCTGCCGGCTTCTTTTTCACGAAAAAAACGTTTGGCCCGATCCGAAGTAAAGACCTGCGCTTTGACATAAAAAGCATCGGCTTTGATTTGACGGGCGACGTTATAGGCTTCTTCGGGCGTATAGGCCACACCCCCGTTTAAAACAGGAATACCATTTTTTTGAAAAATTTTTTTGATATGGTATTCGTAAAGTTCCATTTATCCTTCCTGATAATGCGTCAAAATATCCCCGATTAAGTCCATTTTAACCTTTTCAACATCGGCGTCATCCGATTGACATGTACCGGCCCCGATATGACCGCCCCCATTGTATTTGAGCATTAAATCGCCGACATTCAAGGGACAGGTCCTCTTCAAAATGGATTTTCCGGCCGAAAAAGTGTATTTATCCTCGCCGTTTTCTTTTTGAATAAACAGGGACAAATCGCAATCCGGATAAAGCGCGTACACCATAAAACGGTTGCCCGGATAAATAATTTCTTCACCGCGGAAATCAACAATGACAAGGTTTTTAAAGACCATTGCGCATCGTTTGATTTGCTTTTTGAAATAATCCTGATAAGTGTGGTAGAGCAAGATTCTTTCCTGCATTTCGGGCATGGCCAAAATCTTGTTGATGTTCAAATTATCCCATTCTTTGACAAGCTTTAGAATCAACTCGTCGTTGGATATTTTGAAATCGTGAAAGCGTGAAAAGCCCGTCTTCGGGTCGATGATAAAATTAAACAATGTCCAACCGGTCGGGTTTAAAATTTCTTCCCGTGAAAAGTCGGCCAAGTCCGCTTTGTCGACCGCTTCCAACAGCTCATCAAAAACGCCGGGGAACATTTCCCCCATTTTGAAATAATCGAAAAGAACACGCGCGGCAGACGGTGCCTTTGATTGACAAATAAAGTTCGTCCACTTTTGTTTCACACGCTTTTTTTCGCTGATGTGATGGTCAAAGGCCATATAAATCCCCGGAACATAGGGCAAGTTTGCCGAAATGTCATTTTCTTTGATTTGCACACGCCTGTGTTGCATATCTCTGGGGTGAACAAACAAAATATCGTCGATTAAATCCAATTTTTTCAGCAAAATGCAACAGGCCATGCCGTCAAAATCGTTTCGTGTTATCAGCCGGTGCTTTTTTTCCATAAAAAAATCTTTCCCATTCCTTCTTTTTGTGATAAAAATATCTTCGAAAGTATCATTGCATAAAAAGAGAGGCTTTGTCTAGTCTTATGAGAAAAAAAAGTTTATTTGTTTTATTTTTGGTATTAAACGCTTGTCAAGCGTATGTTGATTCCTCGCGGGAAGCGGGGATTCCTTATCCTGTGGGCCGCTCGACGCCTGATCGGGTGGCGATTTGTTATCACCCGTGGAAGACGACATCGGATGAATTGGCGCAAATGGCGGCGGTCGAATGCGCCAAAACTGACCGAAAACCGGTCTTTTCCCATAAAGAGAATATGGAATGCCGCTTCTTGACCCCGTCGGTGGCTTATTTTGATTGTCGAAAATAGCCACAAAACAACCCCTTTTACCCGTCCTTTTTATCCGCAAAAACATAATCCCCTTTTATCCTGTAAAAAGGTGTAAAAAATTCTTGACAGAAATAAAATTTATCCCTATAATCTGCGCTGATTTTTTAGTTTGATTGAAAGGATTTTTAAAAAATGGCCGCAAAAATTGTCGTTCTTGGAAATGAAAAAGGGGGAACGGGCAAATCGACTTTGGCTATGCATTTGATTGTCGCATGGCTTCGCGAAGGGAAAAAAGTGGCAACGTTGGATTTGGACGGACGTCAGGGGACTTTGTCCAGATATCTTGAAAATCGGCGGATTTTTGCCGAAAAGAACGGCATTCAATTGCCGATGCCGGACCATGTTCGGATGATGAACATTTCAAACGAAATCCTTTTTTTGCGCACGCAATTGGAACGGTTGCATAATGACTACGACGTGATTGTCTTGGACACACCGGGAACGGATTCGGCCTTGACGTTAGAGGCTTTATTCCAAGCCGATACTTTGTTGACACCCATTAACGACAGCTTGGTGGATTTGGACGTTTTGGGTATGGTGGACGGTGAAAATCTGCGTATAAAGGGGCCCAGCCATTACGCCGAACGGATTTGGTCGGTTCGTCAAAAGCGGAACCTGATGAAAAAAGCGCCGTTGAATTGGATTGTCACGCGTAATCGTTTGTCGCCTTTTAAAAACAAAAACAGAACCGTGATGGAAGGTTTGTTGAACGGCTTGTCCGAACGTGTTCATTTTAAAGTGGCCGGCGGTATTACGGAACGTGTTATTTTCCGCGAGCTGTTCTTAAAAGGCCTGACCATGATGGATTTGCGGGAAGACGGTTTGCATATGACTTTGTCTATGTCGAACATCGCCGCGCGTCAGGAAGTTCGTACTTTGGCCAACAGCGTTTTATAAGAATTTTTGGCCTTTATTTATCAAAAATTTCATTGAAAGTTTATAAAAACGCACTATGATATTTCTAAAACGATATCGTAGAGGGAACGGAAATGAAGACACAAATCATTCAAACGCGGCCTTTTCCTGACCAAAAAATGGGGACGTCGGGATTGCGCAAAAAAACGAGAGTCTTTTTGGATAACCCGAATTACTTGGAAAATTTTATACAGGCGCTTTTTGACACGATTGACGTGACCGGCAAACGTTTGGTTGTCGGCGGTGACGGTCGCTTTTATAACGAAAAGGCGTTGCAAATCATTTTGAAGATGGCGGTGGCGAACAAAGCAGGTGAAGTTTGGGTCGGGCAAAATGGCTTGTTTTCCACGCCGGCGATTTCCGTTGTTATTCGCAAATATCATCTGGACGGGGGGATAATTTTATCCGCCAGTCACAATCCCGCCGGTAAAGACGGTGATTTCGGTATTAAGTTCAACTTGTCGAACGGAGGGGCGGCGCCGGAACATTTAACGCAGGAAATTTTTGAAAAAAGCCTGAATATCACCCAATATAAAATCGTCCAAACGGACGATATTGACCTTTCAAAGGAAGGCGAATTTAAGATAGGTAAGACAAAAATCCGCGTTATCAATCCGATTACCGATTATGTGAAAAAGATGCAAACGCTGTTTGATTTTCCGGCCATTCGAAAGATGTTTAAAAACGGATTTCGTCTGTATTACGATGCCTTTAACGCTGTGACGGGGCCGTATGCACATGCCCTTTTCGAAGGTGTTTTGGGCGCGCCTGAGGGGACGGTGGTTAACGGGACGCCTTTGGAAGATTTTGGCGGGATTCACCCCGAACCCAATCAAGTTTATGCCGTCAATTTGCAGAAAGTGATGAACCGTAAGGATGCGCCGGACCTTGGAGCGGCATCGGACGGTGACGGTGATCGCTATATGATTATGGGAAAACATTTTTTTGTTTATCCGGCGGACAGCTTGGCCATTTTGACTTTGTACGCCCACCTGATAAAAGGCTACAAGGGCAAGCTTGTCGGGGTGGCGCGTTCTATGCCGACGGCGGGTGCGGTGGACAGAGTGGCCAAAAAAATGGGTATTCCCGTGTATGAAACGCCGACGGGGTGGAAATTTTTCGGGTCCTTGCTGGATGCAAAAAAAGTGACTTTTTGCGGGGAAGAAAGCTTTGGTTCGGGGTCGTCCCATATTCGTGAAAAGGACGGGCTTTGGGGCGTTCTGTTTTGGTTGAATATCTTGGCCGCGACGGGTAAGACCGTGGAACAAATCGTTCGCGATTTTTGGCGGCAATACGGGCGGTTTTATACGGAACGGTTTGACTTTTCTATCCCCGATAAACAAGCGGCCGACAATGTATTGCAACAACTTTCATCTCACGCCGATGCGTTAAAGGGAAAGACATTCGGCGACTTGAAAATCAAAAATGTCAAAGAGTTTAATTACACCGATCCGGTGACGGGTGATACATCAAAACATCAAGGGATTATCGTGTCCTTTGACAATCATTCGCGGATTGTTTATCGCTTGTCCGGTACGGGAACGGAAGGGGCAACGCTTCGGGTTTATTTGGAAAAATTCGAATCTAATCCCAAAAAGCAGGACATTCCCGTTGCTCGCCAGATGAAAGACATTGGCGCGGCGGCCTTGAAGATTGCGCGCTTGCCGGCGCTTGTCGGAAAAAGAAAACCTGATTTTGTTGTGTAAGGAGAAAAAATGAATAAGTTCTTAAACTATATTTTAAAGGGTCGGGGACGCGGATTTTTACCTCTTTTGACCGGCAGTATTTTGTTGTCAATTATAATCAGCCTGTTTTTCCATGCCAATATGGATACGCTTTTGCCTTTGACTGCGGCGGACCTTCAACCTATCGTGCCGATAACTTTTGAAAACGGCGTAATTGTTGAACCGGCGGACCAGTTGAAAAAAGCGACCGTCAAGCGGGACAATATCGAATATGTTCTTGCTTTGGATACGCGTGCCGATGAGATTGACAAAAGTGAGTTAGATAAGACCGGCCTTTATTTGAGCCGGCGATATTTTTATGTTGTCGACGGTCAGAATATTCGCCGACAATCCTTTGACAATATAAGTGTTGTCGTGGATGAAGACGGCTTAAAACAAGCATTTGAAAAGATCCGCCTTTATATGGTGACCGGTGTCTTTATTTTTGTGGCGTTGGGGCTGTTTATTTTGTTTGTTTTGATGATGCTTGGGCTTTTGTTGACCTTGTTATTTTCAAGCGCGGCCAAATCGTTGTCTTTGGCGGCGCGGATGCGGCTAAATTCGATGGTTGTCTTATGGACGGCGTTGGTGGCTTTCGGATTTTTGTTTATTCCGTTGGTTGTTCCGACGTGGGCGTACTTTATTTTGGCGGTATTGATACAACACACGCTGATTTCTGCCCTTTGTCTGCGGGAAGGGCGTTTGCCGGAAAATAAAGATTGACAAGCTGTTAAAAAGTTGATATAAAAGGGGCCGACCTTTGGGGATATAGCTCAGTTGGTAGAGCGACGCGTTCGCAATGCGTAGGTCAGGGGTTCGACTCCCCTTATCTCCACCATAAATTTTGTATTACTCTACGCGCCCCCAGCAATGGGGGATTTTTAATACCGAAAAGGGGAGTCGAAGTCCTGACCGTTGGTCTGGGGCGCGAGGAAAAAAATAACATTTTTATGTTGTTTTTTCCGCAAGCGGCGAAGTTTTATTATTGAGCTTTGGACAAAAGCTTTTGTTCCAAAAGCGAAATTAGAAAACGAGTGACCGAAGACTGTTCGTCGGGGACGACGAACAAGGCAAGACGACTCCCCTTATCTCCACCATAAATTTTGTATTACTCTACGCGCCCCCAGCAATGGGGGATTTTTAATACCGAAAAGGGGAGTCGAAGTCATTCTTTTGTTATTTTTCCCTTCTCGTCAGCCTGAGAGGGCTTTTTTTATCGTCATTCTGAGGGAGTGAAACACGACCGAAGAATTCATACCCTTTCCCTGTCATCCTGAGTGGCTCTAGCCCGAAGGATCCATAAAAAACAATATAAATTCGGCTGTTATGGACTCTTCACATTCGTTCAGAGTGACGCTCTCTCCCCACCCCTGATGAAAGGGGGGGTATTTTATTTGCTTTCTTTTTTGCTTATGTTATAACTGAACTGTTATTTGCGAATGGTTCGTAAATAATGGGGCGTAGCCATTCTTGGGACGGGCAATGAATGTTTTTATTCGTCCTTTTTGTAGCTGGCACGCTTTAATCGGTCGTTGATGGCATATCCCAGCCCGCGCAAAGGAATCGGCATCACGGCAATGCCTTTCCAGCGGCCGTTGTCCAGTTGATGCATCATGGCAAAAAGGTTCGCCGCCGCTTCGGTTAAATCTCCGCGGGGACTTAGATTTAAAACGGCCTCGGGCGCGGGACCAAAACCCAAAAGAGCTTCGCCTTCGTCGGCCGACGTCGCATTCATCCGCAAAGGTGTTTTCGGCGCGTAATGGCTTTTCATCTGACCGGGACTTTGCGGCGTGGTGGGGTCGCTGTTGGGGCGAATGACAGGACCGATGACGGTTTCGATTTCTTCAATGGCCAACCCGCCATAGCGCAATAACACAGGTGGATTTTGCGTTGCCAACAAAATCGTCGATTCGACACCCACGGGGCATGGTCCGTCATCCAAAACAAAAGGACACCGGTCGCCAAAATCATTTTTAACGTGGTCAGCGGTGGTGGGGCTGATTTGTCCGGAAGTGTTGGCGGACGGTGCAACAATCGGTAAGTCCGCGGTGGCAATCAGGTCTTGGGCGACCTTGTTTTTGGGACAACGGACCGCCAAAGTTTCCAAGCCCGCCGACGCCAAAAGTGATACGGGACAATCTTTCCGGCGTTTTAAAACCAACGTCAACGGCCCCGGCCAAAAAGCGTCCATCAATTTTTGCGCCAACGGCGTCACCTCAACATAGCGACCGGCCATATCGGGCCCTGTTACATGCGCAATCAGGGGATTGAACGTCGGACGACCTTTCAGGGCATAAATGCCGGCAACGGCTTTGTCATTGGTGGCATCGGCCCCCAAACCGTATACCGTTTCCGTCGGGAAAGCCACTAACTTTCCCTGCCGCAATAATTCCGCCGCTTTTTGAACGTCCGTTAGCATCGCCCGTTATGAAGAAGCATTACAGGTGTTATTTGAACTGTTCCACATCTTTCCGGCCGGACACGTGCAAGTCGTGGAGCCTTCTGATGAATGGGCCCCCGTCGGACAAGGAATGCATTTCCCAGCATTGTTTTTGTAAGTATTCGCCGGACATGTGACGGTCACAGCCGCTGGACCATCACCTTCCCGGACGCAATACTTTTGGATAAGAATACGAGAGGTATTCGACGGACATTGAATCACCAGATTCCCCCCTGAATGTTGAATGGGGTTTTCCCCCGGAGTATCATTTTCAATACCATATGTGCCATTGGACCAAGAAATCTGATGATAGTGACCACTTGTTGCGTCTGCTGTTCCGGATTTGAAAGTAATCGGAATAATGATAAAACCTCTCTTATAGTCGCCAGAGCATGTCCAGTTTTGATCTGGATTTGTTATCGTTGCCAAATTGCTACCACCGCTGCAATTTACTTCTTGAACATCTTTTAGGGTCCATTTGGGAATAACATCACTGAGATTCGCACCACCCAATGACGTCAATTTAATGTCATACATTTCGGATGTACCGGCCAAATCCAATTTATAGGTTCGAGGTGAAGAGTTATTCAGGCTGTATTTTACATTTGATTCAATAACACCGGTTGAAACAGTAACTTTACCTGTGTCTCTATCCACTTCAAAGAACGGGACGCAGGCGGTTGATTTGTCAGCAGCTGTTTCTCCTCTTTTTACGATGCCAACGTTTGTGTTGCCAAGATGTTCAATACAATTGTCATCGCCGACGGACAGGACTTCGCGCAATGAAATTCGGTCAGCCACCGCTTGGTCCGTTTGCATGGAAATACCTTTGAAGTGGTCAAGTTTGACATCTTTTAAAATCGCAGAACTGGCCTGCGTATCAAACGCCGTAATCGCAACAACGGTGTTTTCGGGCGCATCTTCGGCATCAAAGTTGTCCAATACCCAGCTGCCCTGTATGCCGTGCAACATGATTTCGGTATCTCCATCGGCTTGTACTGCAACGCCTCCGTCCAATCCGATCAAAGACGCAATTTTGGACGCGTTTTTCAACCCTTGTTGGGCATAAACACTCTCATCTTCTTCAATGGGCTTTTGCGCCACAATCCCGTAAATGAACGGCCGGTAAGTGTTGTTCGACGCGGGAACAGTATAACCCAAAACAATAACATTGTAGGAGTTCAATACAGCCGGACTGCCCGAAAAATAGGGTTCAAGCTCGCTAAATGATCTTTCGCCGGTGCCCGGGGTATCGTTAACAAAAATAAAACATGTTTCGCCACCGTCCTCTTTTGAAACATCTGTATAGGCTCCGTTGCTTTTCAAATCACAATTGTCGGCGATATTCGATTCGTTGGCTTGGATGTAGGCGGCCAAAGCTTCCTTCACTGCGCGCATTTCCGTAGCGACTTGGACATTCAAAATTTCGTCGTTCCGGCGGGAAATTTGTTGAAACAGCATCGGCGTAATGGCCGCAATCAATCCCAAAACGGCAACAACCTCTATCATCATGACGCCTTTTTGAAGTTTTTGTCTTATTTTCATACTTTCCTTCCTTTTTTTATTCTTCTGATGGATAAACAATCCGCAAGTTGTTGTTTATGTCCGGTGTGTATGTCGCGGACAATCGTGTGATGCATGCCAACGAACCGGTTGGCAGAGAAACAGCGGCCGGTACACGTACGGTGTAATAGCGCGTATTATCCAAAACCTTTATGCCTTCGGGGTCAAAATCACGAATGGATGTCGGCCAAGCGTTCTTGTTTGCCCCTTGCCGTACGATACCGCAGTTGGTTTTTAACGAATATCCGTCAAAGGCACGGGTTCCCTCATCTTTATCGCTGTCGCTGACGTATTCGGCCAAAAACATCTTTTCGCCCAACGAACGGGGGGCCAATCCGGCGATGTAATCGTCAAATTCGACAGGAACATCTTCTATGTAAGTAACAATAAAATCGGTGGTTGAAAAGGTTCCGCTGGTGACACCGCAGTTTTTCGTTAATGTCCGACCTTTGTTTTGAATGCAATAAATTTTTGTAACGGGCAATTGTGTTTCGGAAAAAAGGTATCCCCCGGGGAAAAAGTCAATCATGTTGTCGTCGGGCACTTCATAGGCTTCGTTTTTATTTGCTGTTTCCACCCATTGGACATAGGCTTTTTTGCGGGATCCCGACGATGTCGATAAAACTTCGGCCGCGTCCACCGCCGCCAAATGTTGCGTCAAAAGGTCAGATACGGCGATGTTGGCCAAAGGTTTATCTTCGATGGTAATGCCGTCGTTACGCGGGTAAAGGGCGTAAATCAAAAGGCTGGAAAAAAAAGTCAGCAAGACCATCCAAAAAAACATAGAATCTTCCTTTTTTTACATAACTTATCTAAAACTTTAATCGTTTTTTTGTTAATTTTCAATTAAAATTATTGGAAAGCGTTCAAATTTTTTCCGTTTTCCGTCAGCCAGCGTTTGGCATGTGTTGTTTGCGGGTACATTTGTTTGACTGTTTGCCAAAAAAAGACCGAATGGTTCATGTGGACCAAATGGGCGACTTCGTGGGCGATGACGTAATCCAAAACAAACGTCGGGGCCAACGCCAACCGCCAAGAAAAAGACAATCCGCCGGTGGACGAACAGCTGCCCCACCGCGAAAAAGTGTCCCGCACCGTGACGGATTTGACTTTTTTGTTTTGGGTGGCGGCGAAGGTTCGGGCTTTATCGGCGATGTAATTTTTCAACTCGGTCTTGATGAAATCTTTCACGCGCCGGTGGAAAAAGTCAATTTCGCCCCCCACAATCAAGGTGTCTTCTTTGATGTGCGTTCCCCTTTTTGAGGCGGGGGCGTGTATCAACGTCAATTCGCGCCCCAAAAGAGAGATTTTCATTTGCGGGGCAAAGGTCTTTTTTTGCGGCGTTTGTTCGATGTTCTTTTTTATCCAAATCAGGTGTTTTTGCACAAATGACTTGGCCATAAATATCGGGCAAAGCCACGGTATGGACACTTGCGGCTGACCGGTTTTGGGGTTGATTTTCAAACGGAGAGTGCGTTGACGCCGGTTGCGTACGACCTCTATTTGAAGGTCGTCTATGTCTATAAATCGTCCCATTGAACAATAAAATCCTTTAATCGTACATCGGCTTGAAAAGGAACAGCGCGGTTTTTAACCGACAAGCCCATGGTGTGAACGCTGTTCTTTTTACCCGAAACAAGGTGGTGCCACGGGGGCAGGGTCTTTTTTTGCATCAGCCACAGATAACTGCACGTTCGCGGCAACCATTTGCGGCAACTTTTTAAATTTTCCGGCGTCAATTTTATGCAGTCGGGTACAAAGTCCCACCGATTTTCGTAATGCCGGCATCGGGCGGTTTTTATGTCGAGCAGCGGGCACGGCATTTTTGTAAAACGAATGCAAAACAGGCCCGTTTTCATCAAACAGCATTTGCCGCAACCATCGCAAAGGCTTTCCCATTCTTCGGGCGTCATTTGTGACATTTCCTTCGTTTCCCAAAAGGGCTTTTCTTTTGGGGGCGTTTCCGCTTTAACAATGGATTTTTTTCGCACCATTTTGAACCTCTCTCCCCATTTTATCGATTTTTTTTGAAAAAAGCATTAAAAAAAGATGACTTTTGATTTTTTTTGTTTTATGTATGAAAGAAGAAAGGAGAATTCTATGCAAGGTCTTTTTAAGTTTATTATGTGGTTGGTCTTTTTGGCCTGTGTCGGTTGTTTGGTGGCGTGGTATTTTTTTGATATGACACCCATGCAAACATGGAATTATGTTCGGGGAAAATCGCAACAGACTTTCCAAACCGTTAAGTTCGAAGGGAATGAAATGGCTTCTACCGCCAAAAACATCCCCGGCATTCAAGATCGTCACTTGAATCGAGCCATTGACCGTGTTGACGGAGAACACTAAATGAAAAAAGAAGTTACCCGTTTTTTGCTGATTATTTTTTATCCGCTGATTGTTTTGGTGTTGTTTGTCAAAAACTATTTTACGTGGATTATGTTGACCTTGTTAATCGGCAGTCTGGTTTGGTTCGCGATGGAAAATTATCGCCTTTACACACAGGGCCGCGCGGAATACACCAGCTATTTGCCGTCGTTGTTCCAACGCGACAGAAAGGGTGATAAGACGGTGTTGCACTATATGGTTTTCGACTTTTCGAAGCTGACGGGCGGGCAGGCTGTCAGGGCACCCGTCAAAAAAAGGGTTGTTCCGAAAGCCGAGCCGGACATCCCAATGTTTGTTGACGGGATAGCGCCGGCATCCGAGCCGGAATACGCGCCTGTCGCCGAATGAAACTCTTGAAAAATAAGAAAGCTTTCCCCCATATAAAAAAGGGGGAAACTTTTTATGGAAAAAGAAAAAATCCTTTATCTGTTGTGTCATGCGCAGGCCAAAAATGATGAAGAAAACGACTTTGGGCGTCGGTTGTCGCCGCAAGGAAAGCAGGATTTGATTTTGCTTCGCCGGTATTTGCGGAAAACTTTTCCGCGGCCGCAGATTGCTTTTTGTTCAAAGGACGATCGTTGCCGTCAAACGGCCGAAGAGATTAAAACTTTTTTAAAAGACGCGCAAATTGTTTATCATCACCTGTTGTATATGGCATCGGGGTACACGCTTTTGGACCTGATGGGGGCTTTGGACGATAAAGTTCAAACGGCTCTGATTTTAAGCCATGAAAAGGCTTTGAAGCAATTTATCCGCCTGTCGTTGAAAACGGATGAAGTGTGGGTGCAAAAAAAGCGTGCGGGATATTCATCGTCCTTTTTTGTGACATTGGCGGTTCCTCAAAAAGACGGGTGGCGCGCCTTTGATTTTAAAAAAGCGACTTTAAAGGATGTTTTTTATCCCTAATTGATTGCAAGTTTTAATGCTTTGTGTTAAAACAGGTAAAAAAGGGGGTAAATATGCCGAAAAAAAAGACAATCGCAAAGCCAATAACCGTTGATGTGCGCACGGCACTCCCCTTGTCTGATGCTCAAAAGGAAAAAATCGGGGCCGTTCTTCAAAAACGGTTGGATGTTTCATCCGAAATCAATGAAATTGTCGACGAATCTTTGTTGGGTGGTTTTCAAGTGCAAATCGGATCGTCCTTGATTGACCTTTCGACAAAGGCCAAAATGCACGACTTGAAAGATATTTTGTTAAAAACGTCGTTAAAGGAACTTTCCGCCGACGATTTGGAACAGAATTTTGAAAAGATTATGGCCAAAGAGCCTGTCTTGCCGCATGTCGTCAACGGTGGCTATGTCACCAGCGTAAAGGATGGCGTGGCGTGTGTGACAGGAATGAAAAAAGCGGCCGCCGGCGAGTTGATTTGTTTTGAAAACGATGTCAAAGGGATTGTCTTTAACCTGACACAAACGCGGGCCGATATCGTCCTTTTAGGAAAGGCCGATAAGTTAAAAGAAGGGACTTTTGCCCGTCAAACGGGGGATGTTTTGAAGGTTCCTGTCGGTGAAGCTCTTTTGGGACGGGTGGTTGATGCTTTGGGACAGCCGATTGATGATGAAGGTGAAATTAAAACAAAAACTTTTTATCCCCTTGAACGCCCCGCAGTCGGGATCGTTGATCGCCAGCCCGTGAAAGTTCCCCTGCGCACGGGAACGAAAGTGGTTGATGCTTTGGTGCCGATTGGGCTCGGTCAGCGGGAGTTGATTGTGGGCGACCGGCAAACGGGAAAGACAACGTTGTTGATCGATACGATTCTAAATCAAAAGAAAATAAACGAAACCGCCACGGATGAAAAACAGAAAGTTTATTGCATCTATGTGGCCATCGGGCAAAAACAATCAACGGTGGCCGACTTGGTGGCGTTGTTAAAGAAAAAAGGGGCAATGGCCTACACGACCGTGGTTTGCGCCGGCGCATCGGATAATGCTTCGTTGCAGTATATTGCGCCGTTTGCGGCGACCAGTATGGGCGAATACTTCCGCGATAAAGGCAAAAATGTGGTGATTTTCTATGATGATTTGTCAAAGCACGCGAACGCGTATCGGCAATTGTCGCTGTTGCTTCGGCGACCGCCGGGGCGGGAAGCGTATCCGGGGGATATTTTTTATCTGCATTCACGCCTGTTGGAACGGGCGGCTATGATGTCGGATGCCAAGGGCGGCGGTTCTTTGACGGCGATACCGGTGGTGGAAACGCAAGAAGGCGACCTGTCCGCCTATATCCCGACGAATGTCATTTCCATTACGGACGGTCAGATTTTTTTGGAAAATGCGCTGTTTCATCAAGGCATTCGGCCGGCGGTGAATGTTGGGCTTTCGGTCAGTCGTGTCGGATCAAAGGCGCAATACCCG
>Ga0310690_10001773_pt1 | contig 37480 bp, 33 predicted proteins | sample AusTroGonzalo_MG_2_FD_207661 | JGI IMG/M metagenome (GOLD analysis project Ga0310690, IMG submission 207661) | Bovine rumen microbial communities from tropical cattle in Woodstock, Queensland, Australia - Gonzalo_04 (v2) (version 2) | ecosystem: Host-associated > Mammals > Digestive system >...
TCTAGTTTATCGTGCTGCGATGATGGCGAGGAACTTCTCTGCTACGAGGGCAGCGCCACCAATCAGACCACCGTCTATATCCGGGCAAGCGAAGAGCTCGGCTGCGTTCTTCTCGTTGCAGCTTCCGCCATAGAGGATGGTGGTGTCGTCTGCTGCCTCTTTACCGTATTTCTCAGCTACGAGACCACGGATGTATGCGTGGATCTCCTGTGCCTGAGCCGGCGTAGCCGTCAGACCGGTACCGATAGCCCAAACCGGCTCGTAAGCGAGGGTGATGTTTTTCCACTCCTCTGCGCTCAAACCGAATACAGAGCCTTCGAGTTGTGCCTTCACCACTTCGTTCTGCTTGCCTGCTTCACGCTCTTCTTTTACCTCGCCGATGCAGAAGATGACCTTCAGACCGTTGGCCAAAGCCAGACGGGTCTTCTCAGCCAGCATCTCATAGCTCTCAGCGTAGTACTGGCGACGCTCCGAGTGACCGAGGATAACGTATTCAGCGCCGGTGGATTTAACCATCTCTGCACTTACCTCACCGGTATATGCACCCTTCTCGTGATCCGCACAGTTCTCTGCGGCAACCTTGATCGGGCTGCCCTTGAGCAACTCGGCTACGGTTGCCAAATGAATGAACGGCGTACCGATAACAACGGCGCAATTCGGGTTCTTTACTGCTTCTTTCAACTCGGTAGCCAATGCTACACCTTCCTGCAGGTTCTTGTTCATCTTCCAGTTACCTGCTACCATTTTTGTTCTCATAATTCTATAATTGTTTAAAATTTTGTTTCTTGATTACTACACCATCCTGGATAACCACCAGTCCGGGGTTGGCACGGATGATGGTTTTGATAGGGGTCATATCCATATATAAGTATGCTCCGGAATTGATATCCAGATCCATCTCGTCTGCAAACTCGAATAAATCATTTTCGCCAGAACCCGTCAAGATATAAGCCTGCTCACCCTTGTCCTGCAGGTCTTTGATCATCTGAACAGCCTGAACGGCCTGTTTGCGGTTTCGCTTGGTGACATCATACATGACGATGAGCGTCACAGGGTCTTTGGAGGATAAAATATCTTCGGTTATGTCTTCGTCCAGGTAGATATATCTTTCCGACTGCGATTCGTCCATCTCATCCACGTCCGCATCCTCCATGATTACTTCCAACCGGAAATCAGTGATGGTCGGCTCTTTACCGGCTTTGACGAGGAGGGTCTTCTGACTGACAAATGTCCAGATGCTGTCTTCAGCTGCCGGTTTGTCTTTCCATATGAATTCTTTTTGTTCTCCGGTCTGTTCATTCTCGTAGAGACAATAGGTCTCATATACGGCTCTCTCGCCGTTCTCCATCAGTTCCCGGATGTTATTGCCCACTTTGTAGGGGCGGAAGTCGATAAGGGGGAGATGGGTGTATGAGTACCCCATGATTCCTGCGGTAAGACCTAATGCGATGAGGGCAATCCCCAGTTCCGCCCACCAGTTGAACAGTTGCGGAATGGACTTGCGGCATAGGACAAAGACAATGGCTAAGGCCAGAAGGACGACGTTCTTGCCGAATGTAGCCCAGTTGGAGATGACGAGTGCGTCACCGAAACATCCGCAATCCGTCACGGGGTTGGCAATCGCGATATACAGGGTGACAGGCGTCATCACCAGGTAGAAAGCCAGCGTAATCCATGATGTCCAGCGTGAACGGACGTTAAACAGCATGGTGACACCCAATAATAACTCGGTGGCAATCAGCAGAACGGCCAATGTGCCGGCTAAGGGTTCAGCCCAATGTAAGAAACCTCCGAATCCCTCGCTTAGATAGTCTTCAATCTTATAGACCGTGCCAAGCGGATCTACAGCTTTGACAAATCCCGAGAATAAGAAGGTTAGAGCAAGTAGTGTTCTGGCGATAGAGCCAGTCATGTGTGCAGGTTTAACTCTCATAATGAATTAAATCAAAGATAGCATAATTGATGATATCGAAATAATTGCCTTCCACTCCTTCGGAAGCAATGGTTTTTCCGTCATTGGCGAGGATGGTCTTGATACGGATGATCTTGGCGAGTATCATATCCACGATGCCTTCCTTGGACATTTCCCGCCATGCTTCCCCGTAATCGTGGTTCTTGCGCACCATCAGTTCCTTGGCTTCGTTGAGCACGGCGTCATAGAGTAGGGTGGCATCCTCGTTACTCATATCCACCGCATCGGCAAATCCTTTGCGTGCCTGTATGATGGCCGTAATACCGTAATTGACGATGGCACGCAGATTGCCCGGTATATCATCCCCCACGAGACTGATGCCTGTCTCCTGACGCTGGCGGATATTACAGGCTTTGATATACAGCTGGTCGGTAATACCATGCAGGCGGAAGATGCGCCACGACGGACCGTAGTCGCTCATCTTGTCAATGAAGATGGCACGGCATTTGGCCGTCACCTCATCGAACTGGAGTTCTGTATTTTCGCATGTACTCATTTTCCTATTTCCTCATTTAATTCGTCCAATGTGACGAGTTGCTGTTCACCGGTGGTCATGTTCTTGAGCATGACTTTGTTCTGCGCCATCTCATCGCCTCCGACAATGGCTACAAACGGAATCCGTTTGGCATCCGCGTAGCCCATCTGCTTCTTCATCTTGGCGGGTTCCGGATAGACTTCCACAGCGATATCGTGTACTCTCAATTCCTTGGCCCAACGCAGCGCGTATTTCAATTCCTCCGCGCCGAATGTTGCGAATAGGATCTGTGTGGTGGATTGCAGTTCCTTCGGGAATAAATCCAGCTCTGTCAATACATCGTAGATACGGTCCGCGCCGAACGATATACCGACACCGGACACTCCCGGCAGACCGAAGATACCGGTCAGGTTGTCATAACGGCCGCCACCGGTAATCGAACCGATCTGGGCATCCAGCGCCTTCACTTCGAAGATAGCGCCGGTGTAGTAATTCAGTCCGCGGGCGAGACAGAGATCCAGCTCGACATTCAGTCGTACACCGGTTGCCTCGATGAGCGAGAACACCTCTTCCATCTCATCCACACCTTTCAGACCGGTCTCGCTGTTCGCCAATATACCACGTAGCGCACTTAATTTCTCAGCCGTTGTTCCGCTGAGGTTAAGAATAGGCTGGAGTGCCTGTACCGCTTCATCGCTCAATCCGCGCTCAACCAGCTCCGCATTGACCGCATCCACACCGATCTTGTCCAGTTTGTCAATGGCCACCGTGATATCAATGATCTTGTCCGGCGCTCCGATTACCTCCGCAATACCGGCAAGGATCTTGCGGTTGTTGATATGCAGGCATACATTAATGCCTAACCGGCGGTATACCTCTTCCACAATCTGTATCAGTTCCAGCTCGCCGATGAGGCTGTCCGAACCGATGACATCCACGTCACACTGGTAGAACTCGCGGTAACGTCCTTTCTGCGGACGGTCCGCACGCCAGACAGGTTGGATCTGGAAGCGCTTGAAGGGGAAAGAGAGTTCCTCGCGGTGCTGTACCACGTAACGCGCAAAAGGAACAGTGAGGTCATAACGCAGACCTTTCTCCGGCGCGAGAGAGGCTTTCTCTCCGCTGTTCTGGATGCGGAAGAGGAGTTTGTCTCCCTCCTCACCGTATTTGCCCATCAAGGTGCCGATGTTCTCCATGGCCGGCGTCTCTATCTGCTGAAAACCGTACAGAGAGAAAACTCCTTTGATGGTGTCAAAGATATAATTGCGACGCGCCATCTCCAATTGTCCGAAATCTCGCGTCCCTTTAGGTATGCTTGGTTTCTGTGCCATAAATCAATTTATAATTCAAAATTCACAATTCACAATTAAAAAATCTGCTTATAGATTTTATCAGTCGCGCCGAGTTCGGATTGAACGTATTCCGATGCCTTGGCGCCGATGGTATCGTAGTTGTCGAGTGCGGTTTCAAGCGCCGCCTCCAGATCGCTATACTTTTTGATGCTCCGTGCCGCGCCTGATTCAATCAGTCCCTTGGCTTCACGGAAATGATCATATTTGGGGCCGAAAATGACCGGTTTCCCATAAGCGGCCGCTTCAATCGTATTATGAATGCCCGCTCCGAATCCACCGCCTATATACGCCACATGTCCGAAGGGATAGATAGAGGAGAGCAGTCCCATCGTATCTACGACCAGCACTTGTGCATGCTGCAGAATGTTTCGACGGCTGACAGCATCGGTCATGGCGCTGACGGCAGAATAGCGGACCATGCGGCCCCGGAACAGATTGAAGATGAAATGCAGATGCTTCTCGTTCAACTCATGCGGTACGAGGATCAGCTTAGGCTGTCGGCCATTAGCCATCAGCCTTTCGTCATTATTCATATATTTCTCCAGCAACACTTCGTCTTTGGGCCAGGTGCTACCGGCTACGATGACCCGGTTACAATCTTCCGTAAACTGGGCAACAGGCATCAGACCTTTGGCTGTCTGTCCGTTAGCCATCACCTGTGCCATCCGGTCAAACCGCGTGTCGCCTGCCACCGAGGCATTATGAATACCATGCTCGGACAAAATCAGTTTCGATGCACCGTCCTGCACGTAGATATGCGTGAAACGTCTGAGAATGCCCAACTGGCTCTTGCCCCACCAGCGGAAGAAATACTGATGCTTGCGGAAGATAGCGCAGATGCTATAGACTGGAATGTTGCGTTTGCTGAGTTCGCGGATGTAAGCCGGCCAGAACTCATACTTGACGAAGACGGCAATCTTCGGTTGCAGGGTCTTGATGAACCGCTTGGCATTCCGACGGGTAGGGAAGGGCAGATAGTAGATTCCGTCTGCCATATCGTAGTTCTTGCGCGCCTCGTAACCGGAGGGGCTGAAGAATGTGACGACAATCTTCTGCTGCGGTTGTTCGCGGCGGAGGCGTTCAATCAGCGGCCTCGCCTGCTCGAACTCACCTACGGAAGCCGCGTGAAACCAGATGGGAGATGGGAGATTGGAAATCTGAGATTTGAGATTTGAAATCGTCTCTCGTTCACCATGCACCAAAGCACGGGCTTTCTTATGCCCGAAGAACGCTGCTATCCGTATAAAAAGATAATAAATAATCACTTGCAATTAAAATGTATAACGTACACCGAGGTTTAACGAATAATCGAATATGTGTGCTCCCGGGAATCGGGTGAACAGGAATGCATATTTATTAATAAATAAAATAATAATCAAAATCGGGTGCAAAGTTACAAAAAAAAAATGATATATGCAAATAAAAAATATACAACAAAAAGTATATATATACATAGTATATATATAGTATAAACATGAAAAATGCAGAAAACGGGGCTTATCCTTGGGTAATCCTTAGGGAATCTTCGGGGAGCCTTATGGTCCCAGTTCGATTTACCCTCTATTTGCCTTCCATCCGGGTTCAGGTACTATCCGCGTACAGGATTATTTCTCAGGTTTGATTGTTCTATTTGACCTTGCGGATGAGGGTGAGTCCGTCGCGAAGAGGCAGGATAACCTGTTCAAAACGGTCGTCGTCGCGCAGTTTGTCGTTAAAGGCTCTGAGGCCTTGTGTTTGCTTGTCTCTGTCATAGGCCGGATCGATGATGTGACCGTCCCAAAGCGTATTGTCCGCCAAGATGAAACCGCCGACCGGAAGAAGCGGGTAAACGAGATCGAGATAGGTACAGTACTCGCGTTTGTCGGCGTCGATGAAGATTAAGTTGAAAGTAGAGCGTTGAGAGTTGAAAGAAGTTAGTATTTCTTTGGCATCGCCGATGAGGAGTCGGATTTTGGAGCAGAGTGGGGAGCTGGACAGATTACGCCGGATGGTGTCTTCCAATTCGTCGTTATGCTCGATGGTAATGAGTTGCCCGTCTTCGGGCAGTCCTTCCGCCAGACAAAGGGCCGAATAACCGGTGAACGTACCGAGCTCCAGAATGCGTTCGGGACGGATCATATGGCTGATCATCGAGAGGACGCGTCCCTGCACATGTCCGCTCAGCATATGCGGGTTCAAAACGTGCAAGTTCGTGTCGTGCGTAATGGCAGTTAAAACCTCGTTTTCCGGGGTAGAATGTTCGGAAATATACTCTTCAAGTGTCATTTTGTTACAAAATTTGCTGCAAAATTACAAAAATTCTTGCACATATGCAAAAAAAGTTGTATCTTTGCAGCAAATTTTAATCATTTTATCGAAATAATGGAAAAAATTGACGAATTAGATCGTAAGATTTTGAAGATTATTACGCAGAGTGCGCGTATTCCGTTCAAAGATGTAGCGGAGCAATGTGGTGTTAGTCGCGCAGCTGTTCATCAGCGGGTACAAAAGATGTTTGACAACGGTGTGATCACCGGTTCGAGTTACCATGTATTGCCGAAATCGCTTGGTTATGAGCTTTGTGTATATATCGGTATCACGATGGAGAAGGCATCGATGTACAATCAGATTATTTCTGAATTGAAACGGATCCCGGAGGTGGTAGAGGCTCAATATACCTTAGGCGCGTTCGGACTCCTTATTAAAGTATACGCGCATGACAACGAGCACTTGATGCAGTTGCTGAATACGAAAATCCAGGAGATACCGGGTGTGGCGAATACCACGACCTTGACGGCACTCGCACAACCGATCTATCGTCAATTGCCGATTGAATGTAAGTAAGTTGATTAGTATATGGAGAGAGTAATTAGCGGAATACGGCCGACGGGAAATCTGCATTTGGGCAATTATTTCGGTGCGGTAAAGAGCTTCGTGAAGATGCAGGATGAGTATGACTGTATGTTCTTTATTGCCGACTGGCATTCGTTAACAACGCATCCCACACCGGAGAATATCAAACGGTCGGTCAAGACGATTCTGAGTGAGTATCTGGCATGCGGTATTGATCCGGAGAAGGCGCCGATCTATGTGCAGAGTGACGTGAAGCAGGTTCTGGAGTTGTACTTGTACCTGAATATGAATGCGTATTTGGGTGAATTGGAGCGTGTTACGTCGTTCAAGGAGAAGGTTCGCAAACAGCCGGACAATGTGAATGCCGGTTTGCTGACCTATCCGTGCCTGATGGCAGCAGACATCCTGATGCACAAGGCGGACAAGGTGCCCGTAGGAAAGGATCAGGAGCAGAATATGGAAATGGCGCGCCTTTTCGCCCGTCGTTTCAACCGAATCTATAATGTGGAGTATTTCAAGGAGCCGGCGTCGTTCCATTTTGCAGACAAGGCGGTGAAAGTACCGGGTCTGGACGGAACGGGCAAGATGGGCAAGTCGGAAGGCAACTGTCTGTATCTATGCGATGACGAGAAAACGGTGACGAAGAAAATCATGCGTGCCGTGACCGACCAGGGCCCTACGCAGCTGAACCAGGAGAAGCCGGAGGTGATTCAGAACCTGTTCACACTCTGTGAGCTGCTGAGCGGAAAAGAAGCGGCGGAGTACTACAACGATCTGTACAACCGCATGGAGATCCGCTACGGCGACATGAAGAAACAGATGGCGGCAGATGCCAATAAGCTGTTGGCTCCGATCCGTGAGAAGATTATAGCGTATTCGAATGACGATGCGCTGCTGGATAAAATCATGCGCCAGGGTGCGGAAGCCGCATCGGCGCGTGCAGAAAAGACGATAGAAGAGGTACGGGAAATCATCGGATTCAGAAAGATTTGAAAAAAGCGATATACATAGGATGTTGTGTCTTCGGACTGTGCGCCTGCGGTGTGAACAACATCGCTATCGACGATGCGTACCACTGGGAAGATAAATCGGTTTACAGTACGGCTAACTCCGTCAGCAAGCCGGTTGTGAAAAGTGAAACCACGCCAACCGAAGCGTCCGTTGAATCTGTTGAATCCGCAGAACCCGTTCAAACCGTCTCCACTGGCCCGGCGATAGAATACCTGCATGTGGAAGATACCACGATCACTGTAAGAATCAGGCGATGAGAAAGCGTTTATCCATATTATTGAGTGCATTGTGTGCGCTGTGCGTCACGATGAATGCCCAGGATTATGCCCGATTGAGCGAGCGAAGCCTGATGGGTACGGCACGATATGTGGGTATGGGCGGCGCCATGACAGCGATAGGCGGTGACCCGTCTGCCGTGTCGGACAATCCGGCCGGTCTGGGATTGTATCAACGATGGGAAATCATAACCACTCTTGACGCCCAGATAGACCGGACGTATATGGACGGTCTGAATCCGTCCCGTCGCAACTGGTTCACCTGCACGCATGCTTCGCTGGTGTTTGCGCTGCCTACCTACAGCACCAGCGAGAACGGGGTGCAGTTCAACAATCTGCTCTTTTCCTATCGCCGCCTGCATTCGTTCCATCGTTCGTTTGCGGCCGGCGGTACAGACGGAGCGTCCTTAGGCGCACTGGTCAACACACCGACAATCGGTTGGGACATCCCGTTCTGCACCGATCCGACCAATGCCACCCATTCGCTCAAACTCAATGAATCCGGCTATGTCAATGAATATGCGATAGACTGGTCCATCAATATCGGTCACAAATGGTATGTGGGAGCCGGTCTGCGTATCCAGTCCTACAGTTTCTCCGCCGATGCCATCTATTACGAGACTTTTTCAACGCGCAATCTGGACGGTGAACGCTATGATATCGAGAACAAGACATCCCAGTTCTTCTCCGGTGCCGGTTGCAATCTGGCATTGGGTCTGATTTACCGTCCTGCCAAGTGGGTCCGTCTGGGACTGAGTATGCAGACGCCGAGCTTGGGTACTGTCCGTACATCCACGTACGGCACCTTCAGCGCGCTTACCGACACGCTCCGTTATTCCTATGCGCCTGATTTGAATTATACAGACAGGAATTTCCATATGCCGTGGCGGACCTCCGCTTCCGTGGCATTCCAATGCGGCGCTTACGGCTTGCTGTCGCTGCAATACGATTTCGCACATGGTGCGTACCGCGATGATACCCATTCGTTACGAACGGGATTGGAGATCATACCCGTTATGGGTATGTATATCAATGCGGGATATGCGTTCGAGAGCACTTTCAAAGGCACCACTCCTGCCGGTATGGATCCGACTTTTGACCGTCAGGACACCTATTCCGTTCTGCCGCGCTGGACACAATATGCGTCCTGTGCGATAGGCTATCGCGGTTCATTCTTCATCATTCAGGCGGCATACCAATACCGTTGGCAACGTGTTGATATGTATGCCCATGAAGCGGCAAATCCCTATGACGTACACACAGATACCCATCGTATAGTAGTGACATTAGGCTGGCATAACAATTAGCGTCCCATAACCATAGGAACCGGAAAACTCAACAAATAACATCTAACCGAGTGCAAATGCTTCACTAATGGCGTGCCGATACTCGCCAGCCATGACCCGGGTAACCGGCGAGCGGAATGAGGTGGTCGGATTACAGAGGAAAAAGCAGGCCTCAAATCCTATTTTCTGGAAGTTTTCTCGAGAAAAAGTTATGTGGACGCTTTTTTTGTGCCCATATGTTTGCATATGTCATATTTTTTTTGTACCTTTGCAGCCGCAAAGGTTTTGCACATAAAAGCACAGGAAAAACAAGCAGATGCAGATATCGCAGCGCATACAGGATATATCGGCTTCCCAGAGTTTGGTGATGGCAGCACGCAGCAAGGCTATGCGTGAGGCGGGAATTGATGTGATCAGCATGTCCTTGGGCGAACCGGACATGTCCACCCCGGTGTCTGTCCGTCGCGCGGCGCAGAATGCGGTAGAGAACGGCTGGTCGCATTACGGAGCGGTAGCCGGAGAGAAGTCATTGCGTGAGGCGATCGCCGAGCGGCAAAACGCTATCAGCCCGCAGCCTTCCGCCATCCGCTACCAGGCAGAAGATGTGATGGTGTCCGTAGGTGCCAAGATGGCTATTTTCGATGCCATCCAGACGGCAGTCAATCCCGGCGACGAGGTGATTGTTCCTATGCCGAGTTGGGTGAGCTATACCGAGATGGTGAAGCTGGCCGGCGGCGTAGTGGTGCCTGTGAATACCCGTTTTGAAGACCGGTATTGCATGAGGGCCGATCAGTTGAGGGCAGTCATTACGGATAAGACGCGCATGCTGATTCTATGCTCCCCGAACAATCCGACGGGCAGTGTGTACAGCGAAGAGCAGATGCGCGGGATTGTGCAAGTGCTTCGCGATTTTCCGGAGATCATTCTTTTATCCGATGAGATATACAATGCCATCACCTATGATGCGGTTTCCCCGACTTTTGCATCCTTCCCCGAGATAGCGGACCGGTTGATTATCGTGAACGGGGTGAGCAAGGCCTATGCGATGACGGGATACCGGATAGGGTGGCTGCTGTGCAAGGATAAAGCCTTCATGGCCGCCTGTACGCGATTGCAAGGCCAGCAGCTGACGTGCGCCACGATGGTAGCCCAGAAAGCAGCCGAAGAGGCGTTGAGAGGCGATCAGGCCTGTGTGGTGGAGATGAAAAATGTGTTTGACGAGCGCAGGCAGTTGATATGCAGGCTGGCGTCGCAAGTGAAAGGCTGGAAGTTCCATATCCCGGAGGGTGCGTTTTATCTGTTCCCAGATGTGAGCGCATGGGGTTCCGGCGACGAAGTGGCCGAGCGGTTGCTGGAGGAAGCACATGTGGCGGTGGTGTCGGGTTCTGCCTTCGGATGCCCGGATTGTATCCGCCTGTCCTATGCCATCGGAACCAAGGAGATTGAGGAGGCGATGCATCGGATATTGGATTTGAAATTTTAGATTGAAAAATATTTAACCTGTCGATAGTATGAAAGAGTACAATCTGAACATTAAAATGAAGTCCTACCAGTGGGACGATCTATCAGATGAACAACGTGAGGTGGTGAGTGCGGCTAAAGAGCAGATAAAGAACAGCTACTGCCCGTACAGCCATTTTCATGTGGGAGCAGCAGCCAAACTGGCCAACGGCGTGATTGTCCGTGGTTCGAACCAGGAGAACGCAGCCTATCCGAGCGGCCTGTGTGCAGAACGCACGGCATTGTTTGCAGCCGGCGCGCAATATCCGGATCAGCCGGTACGGAAATTAGCGATAGCTTGTTTTACGGGTGGTCATTTCACGAAAGAACCGGGTTCGCCGTGCGGCGCTTGCCGTCAAGTGATGTTGGAGACCGAGCATCGTTATGACGGGAAAATGGAGGTGCTGTTGTACGGAGAGGAGGAGATCTATGTATTCGAGTCCGCCGCAGATTTGTTGCCTTTGATTTTCGTTAAAGAGAATCTGAAGGGATGAGGCGGTCCTGTTATCAGTAAATTGAATTGAAGGTAGTCAAGAAAATAGACATCTATTTGCTGCGGAATTTTCTGGGGCTGTTCTTTGCTACATTCTTTATAGCGATCTTTATCTTATTGATGCAGTTCATGTGGATGCACGTGAACGATCTGGTGGGCAAGGGCATCGAGTTGAGCGTACTGGCGGAGTTCTTTATATATGCCGCGGCATCCGTAGTCCCTATGGCCTTGCCGTTAGCCATTCTGCTTAGTTCGCTTATCTCCTTTGGAAACCTGGCGGAGAAAGTGGAGCTGACGGCTATGAAAGCGGCCGGTATCTCACTGTTCCGCATCATGCGTCCGTTGGTGGTCGCGATCGCGTTTTTGTGCGTCGGTGCGTTTTTCTTCAGTAATAACGTGCTGCCGAAATCGCAGATGAAACTATGGGCGCTGATTTTCTCGTTAAGACAGAAGACGCCGGAGCTGGATATCCCGGTAGGAGAATTCTACGATGAGATAAGCGGATATAACATCTATGTGCGTGGGAAGACGCGCAGCGGCGACCTGTTGGACCTGATGATTTACGATTACTCCGGCGGTTTCGAGAATGCCTCCGTGATGGTGGCGGATACCGGAAGGTTGAAATCGAGTGCCGACAAGCGATTCCTGACATTGGACCTGATCAACGGTGAATCATTTGAGAATCTGGACCAGAAACAGCAACGCGCTACCGGTACGACGAAGAATATTCCGTACCGGCGAGAGGGCTTTGTCCACAAGCGGCTGATCATTGATTTTGCAACCGAGTTCAACCGCTACGACGAGTCGATTCTGGAAGACCAGCATGTGAGCAAGAATGTTTCGCAGTTGGTACATTCAATCGATTCGATGCGTGTCGTGTCCGGCAGCCGGAGTAGGGAACAGAGTGACAAATTTGTGAATGAGCGCTATTTTGCAAGAGAGAACTACCGGGAAGTGAAGGTTCCGACAGAGCTGACGCAAGATGAACGTACACGCTATGACCTGGACTCCTTATGGAATGGTTTCACGCTGGAGAACAAGAAAAAAGTGCTGTCCATCGCGCAAGACAAAGCCCGAAACTACAAAGACCAGGTGGATTACAACTCTATCGTGCTGGAGGACACCAACCGGTCTATCCGGAAACATGAAATAGAGTTATACCGTAAGTTCACGCTCGCTTTCGCATGCCTGATATTCTTCTTTATCGGCGCGCCATTGGGGGCTATTACGAAGAAAGGCGGTTTCGGAGCGCCGGTAGTGATGTCGGTCATTCTTTTTATCGCCTATTATATCGTGGACAACACCGGATACAAGATGGCGCGAGAAGCACTGTGGCCATGCTGGCAAGGAATGTGGCTCAGTTCGTTCATCCTGCTGCCGATAGGCATATTCCTGACCTATAAGGCCGCAACAGACTCCCCGTTACTGCGTGGGAAAGAGATGATACCCATTGTGTGGGATATGATTAAGGATTATTGGAAAAAAATACGCAATTATGCACATAAATACAATAGAAGAGGCATTAAGTGACTTTCGGGAAGGGAAGTTCGTGATTGTAGTGGATGATGAAGACCGTGAGAACGAAGGCGATTTCATCATTGCAGCCGAGAAAATCACCCCGGAGAAAGTGAATTTCATGTTACAGCACGGTCGTGGTGTGCTTTGTTGTCCTATTACGGAGCAGCGCTGTGCCGAGTTGGATCTGATGCATCAGGTGGCGAATAACACCTCGATGCTGGGGACCCCGTTCACCGTGACGGTAGACAAACTGGAAGGCTGTACGACGGGTGTGTCCGCGGCAGACAGAGCGGCTACTATTCTGGCTTTAGCGGATCCGAAGAGCAGGCCGGAGACATTCGGCCGTCCGGGACATATCAATCCCCTGTATGCCAAAGCGGGAGGTGTGTTACAGCGTGCCGGACATACAGAAGCCGGTGTTGATCTTGCCCGTCTGGCTGGATTGCAACCGGCTGCCGCCCTGATCGAGATCATGAATGCGGACGGCACGATGGCGCGCATGCCGCAACTACAAGAGGTAGCGAAAGAATTCGGATTGAAGATCATCACGATAAAGGACCTGATCGCTTTCCGGCTTCAAACGGAAAGCCGGAAAGATGTACAAAGTGGCAATGTACAAAGTACAAAGGAAGAGTGCAGCGGCCTCATCGAAAAGGGTGAGACGGTGTTCCTGCCGACGGAAAACGGCGAGTTCATGCTGACGCCCTTCCGGGATATGACGACGGGTCTGGAGCATGTGGTGCTGACGAAAGGCGAGTGGCAGGCAGACGAGCCGATCTTATGCCGTGTACATTCGAGTTGCATGACCGGTGACGTGTTCGGTTCCCAGCGTTGTGAATGCGGAGAACAGTTGAACAAAGCGATGCAGATGATCGAAGCCGAAGGACGCGGCATCATCGTCTATATGAACCAGGAGGGACGTGGTATCGGACTGATGAACAAGATCCGGGCGTACAAGTTACAGGAACAGGGAGAGGATACGGTGGAGGCGAATGTGCATCTGGGTTTCCGTCCCGACGAACGCGACTATGGCGTGGGCGCACAGATCCTTCGCGAGATGGGAGCGCATAAATTACGACTGATGACCAACAATCCGATCAAGCGTGTGGGACTGGAGAGCTACGGCATCGAAATCATTGAAAATGTGCCGATTGAGATTGCTCCGAACCGGTGGAATGAACGTTATATGCGGACTAAAAAAGAAAAAATGCATCACGATTTAAAGCTGGTTTAAGAGTTTGGCACGGGATTTGTGAATTGTAAAGTGAAAGGTGAAAAGTGAAAGGTATGGGACATCCCATCACCCGTAACCGGTAACCCGTAACCCTTTAAATAATTACAATTATGAGAAAATTAACTACACTTCTGATGGCGCTGATGATGATGAGTACAGCGCTTTGGGCAGATGAAAAAATCACAGTTTCTGCCAACAGTTCTGACATCTCGGAAGGACTCGATCTGAAGGTTGTAGCTAAGCTGTTTGCAGAGGCTAAGAACCTGGAAGAGTTCGAGACGATGCTTAACAACCCGGATAGCGCGTTCTGTAACCTGGATCTGAACGGTGACGGTCAAGTGGATTACCTACGCGTAGTAGAGACGGGTGAAGGCAACAAACGTCTGGTGGTATTACAGGCTATCCTCGCCAAGGATATCTTCCAAGACGTAGCCTCTATATACGTAGAAAAAGATGAAGCCACGAACAACGTAAGCGTTCAGGTGATAGGCGATGAGTATGTATACGGTGTGAATTACATCATTGAACCGGTATATGTTTACAGACCTGTTATCTACGACTGGTTCTGGAGCCCGTATTGGTACGCATGGCATAGTCCTTGGTATTGGGGATATTATCCCAGCTGGTGGTACGTACACAGTTGTTGGTCGTACGACTGGTACTGGCATCACTGCTATGCATTCCACCATCACCATCATCACTGCTCATTCCATCACGGACATCATCCGCGCCACGGTTATCATGAGATGCATGGACGGGTATCGCGCAGAGAATATGCAGTGGCGCACGCAGACCGTTCGTTCCGCAGCCGGAATGCAGGCATGACCAATGCACGTGAGATTCGCAACGCAGGCAGCGTACGTTCCGTACAACGCGCAGACGGCAGTCGTCAAGTGAACACCAGTTCCCGTTCACACGGAGGTCCGAGCAACATGAACAGCCGTACCTTTGGCAGCCAGAACACGGTAAGCACTCGTTCCCAGGGAGGTGTGACACGTTCCACTACCTCTACGAGAACATCCAACGGCGCTCCGACCAGAGCTACCAGTGCTACTGTGACACGCTCGACATCCTCTGCACCTACGCGTAGTACCACAACGACCCGATCGACCAATACGACGACCCGCTCTACCGGTTCTTCGACCCGCACGAGCAGTTCATCTACCGGATCTACCCGTACAACGGCAACGACCACGCGAACAACCAGCACTCCCACTCGTTCCACATCTGTAAAAACGACCAGTGCTCCCAGTCGCAGTAGCAGTTCCAGTTCGCGTCCGAGCAGTTCGTACAGCGGCAGCAGCCGGACGAGCAGTAGCGGCTCCCGGTCCAGTGGAAGCACATACAGCGGCGGAAGCAGTAGAGGCGGTGGCAGTACCTTCAGCGGAGGAAGCAGTCGTGGCGGCGGTAGTCACGGAGGTGGCGGAAGCCGCGGAGGTAGCGTAAGACGATAATAAAATAAGGTGGCCAAACGGTCACCTTATTTTATGCATGCATGAATCCAAAATTAATGTGCGGCAAGCATGTTCTTGGGATCAAGGAGTTCGTCCAGCTGCGCCTTATCCAATATGCCGTGTTCAAGAACAAGATTATACACACTCTTACCGGTAGCAAGCGCTTCCTTGGCAATCATCGTAGACGCCTTGTATCCGATGACCGGATTGAGCGCGGTAACGATACCGATGGAGTGTTTGACCGTCTCCAGGTTGTGCTCACGGTTAATGGTGATGCCGTCGATACATTTCTCGCGCAGGATCTTCATCACATTACGCAGCCATGTGATTGACTCGAAGATGCACTCTGTGATGATAGGCTCCATCACGTTGAGCTGCAACTGGCCGGCTTCTGCCGCAAAGGTGACAGCGGTGTCATTACCGATCACTTTGAAGCATACCTGATTCGTTACCTCAGGAATGACCGGATTGACCTTACCCGGCATGATGGAACTACCCGGCGCCATCGGCGGCAGATTGATCTCGTGAAGTCCGCAGCGCGGTCCAGAAGCCATCAGACGAAGGTCATTACAGGTCTTACTCAGTTTGACAGCCAGACGCTTGAGTGAAGCGGAATAGCTGACATAAGCACCGGTGTCCGGAGTGGCCTCCACCAGATCACTGGCTAACTCAAACGGCTCACCCGTCAGTTCACACATCTTCTGGATGCATAACTCGGCATATCCGGCAGCGGCATTGAGACCTGTACCGATAGCGGTACCGCCCATATTGATTTCATATAGCAGTTTGATGTTGCGGTCCAGGTTGGCAATCTCCTCTTCCAGATTGTTCGCAAAGGCATGGAACTCTTGTCCGCTTGTCATCGGTACGGCATCCTGCAACTGGGTACGTCCCATCTTGATGGAGTCATTGAACTCATCGCCTTTCTTGCGCAGCGAGTCAATGAGCAGTTTCAATTCCGCCACCAGTCCTCTGTTCATGCGGATGAAGGCATAGCGGAACGCGGAAGGGTAGGCGTCATTGGTAGATTGCGCACAGTTGACATGGTCGTTCGGGGAACAATATTGATATTGACCACGTTGGTAGCCCATGATCTCCAAGGCACGATTGGCAATCACCTCATTGGCGTTCATGTTGACCGTCGTTCCGGCTCCTCCTTGTACCATATCGGTCGGGAACTGGTCATGGAACTTGCCGTCAATGATTTCGCGGCATGCCTGAGCGATAGCCTGGTATTTCTCGTCGTCGATTACTTTGAGATCATGGTTTGCTTCCACGGCGGCTAATTTGATATAGGCCATGGCAATGATGTACTCCGGAAAGTCGGACATCTTCAGGTTAGACACTTTGTAGTTGTTGATACCACGTTGCGTCTGAACGCCATAATAGGCTTCTACCGGTACTTCCAGTTCACCTAATAAATCCGATTCTACGCGATGTAATTGAATCCCTTGGGGGGCAATAAAGGAGGTTTCCATATGTTTTGGATTTTGATTTATAATTGCAAATAGATGATTTACAGGATAAGCGACTTGACAAACTCAGTGCGGTTAAAGCACTGCATGTCAGCCATCTGCTCGCCGAGACCGATGTATTTGACCGGAATCTTGAATTGGTCGGAAATACCGATGACGACGCCGCCTTTGGCGGTGCCATCCAGTTTCGTGATAGCGAGTGAACTGACCTGTGTGGCTGCGGTAAACTGGCGTGCCTGTTCAAAGGCATTCTGACCAGTAGAACCGTCCAGTACCAGCATCACGTCATGAGGCGCATCCGGTACGACTTTCTGCATCACATTCTTGATTTTGGTCAGCTCGTTCATGAGGTTGATCTTGTTATGCAGACGACCGGCCGTATCAATCAGTACGACATCGGCATCGTTGGCTTTGGCCGACTGCAGCGTGTCGAAAGCCACGGATGCCGGATCGGAACCCTGCTGCTGTTTGATCACCGGCACACCGACCCGTTCCCCCCATATGCACAACTGCTCTACAGCGGCAGCACGGAAGGTGTCGGCTGCACCGAGGTACACTTTCTTGCCTGCTTGTTTGTATTGGTATGCCAATTTGCCGATCGTGGTCGTTTTGCCGACACCATTGACGCCGACGACCATGATGACATAGGGTTTGGCCGGCAGGGGAGCAGAGAAGTCCTGCACATCCTCTACGTTGTTCTCCTGCAACAACGAAGCGATCTCGTCCACGAGCAGCTGGTTCAATTCGTCGGTACCGACATACTTGTCCCGTTTGACGCGGTTCTGCACACGCTCAATGATGCGCAACGTGGTCTCTACGCCTACATCAGAGGTGATAAGCGCTTCCTCCAGGTTATCCAGCACATCATCATCGATGGTGGATTTACCGGCTATTGCACGGCTGATTTTACTGAGTACGGACTCTTTGCTTTTCTCCAAGCCTTTGTCTAATGTCTCTTTTTTCTCTCGATTGAATAATCCGAAAAATGCCATATGTTTTAATGAATAGTTAACAATATATGATTAATAGTTTTTTCTCATGCGATGATAGTCCTTTCGTGCAGACAGCACAGCCTTTGCGCTGCCGGTTCTGCTTGTGACGAGGAACATCGTTGCCGCCGCGTAGTCCAGGAAGAAACGCAGCGTCAGTACAAGCCACGGGAACCGGCGGTTCTTATATATCATCAGCAGGTTGTTGCGGAAGTTGAGATACGTCTTGCGCGGGTTGTCGTAACTGAGCGATCCTCCTCCCAGATGGTAAACGGCACTCTGCGGTACGCACGCCAGTTTCCAGCCTTTGTTCCGCATCCGCCAGCAGAGATCGATCTCTTCCATATGCGCAAAGAATGCAGCATCCAGTCCTCCTGTCTCCTTATATGTCCGGGTGCGCACGCACATACATGCGCCGGACGTCCAGTCGACGGGAATGACCGTATCGTACTGACCATGATCCTGCTCGACGCGGCCGAAACGGCGGCCCCGGCAATAGGGATACCCGAGCCAGCTGAGATAACCGCCTGCGGCACCGGCATGCTCAAAATAATCACGCTGCCGCCAACTGAGCACTTTCGGCTGCACAGCGGCAACCTCCGGATGAGCCTCCATGTAATCGAGTAGGGGAGCCAGCCAGTTCTCCGGTGTCTCCACATCCGAGTTCAGCAGCACCACATACCGGCTATCCACTTGCTCAATGGCGCGGTTATAACCTTCTGCAAAGCCGTAATTGCGATCCAACACGATGGTTCGTACCGACGGAAACTCCTTTTTGAGCACCTCCAGACTATTATCCGTACTGCCGTTGTCCGCCACGATAATTTCGGCGTCAGCAGTATGGGCTATGACAGAAGGCAGATAGGTACGAAGCATCTCCGCACCATTCCAGTTCAATATGATTACACTCGTTTCCACTTCCATCGATTATGTGTCCACAGCCATAAATGGGGCTGCTCGTTGATATTTTGCTCTAAACAATGTGCATAAGCGGTTGTTATCTCACCTTCCTGAGTATGTTTCGGATCCGCGGCTAAAATCTTCATGTCCGCTTGATAATAACCTCTTTGGGTGCGGGTGATGTACAGGTAAAATACCGGATAACCGAATTTCTTGCCTAATACTTCTCCGCCGTCCAGAAAGCCGGTCTCCTGATGCAAGAATGTGAGCCATGTGCGCGTCACTTCGGGGCGTGGTTTCTGGTCACTGAGCAGACCTACAGTGACCGGTTTCTGTTCAGCCCGATAACGCACCATTTCCCGTAAGATACGCTGTTTCTCTACACAAACACCTCCGCGTTTGGCCCGGATAGCCAGCATCAGCCGGTTCATGGCCTTGTTTTTCAATTGCCGGTAGATGTTCATCTCCGTTACCCCCGGACTAATCCACTGCTGAATAGACGCCATCCATTCCCAGTTGCCGAAATGCGCCAGCATGAATATTCCCCCTCCTGCGGCATCCACCAACCGGTTCACCTCGTCCATGTTCTTAAAGATCACCCGTTGACGCATCTCCTCATCGGATATCCGATAGCCGTAGATGCTCTCCACTATCGTGTAGCAAAACTGACGGTAGAAATCACGCGCTATCTGTCTGCGCTCCGTTTCCGTCTTGTCCGGGAATGACAATCGCAGGTTCTTGGTCACCAGTTTTCTCCGGTAACGCACAATATGGTACATCATCGGATAAAGGAACCAATCGGCGAACGCGTAATGCACGCCGAGCGGCAATCTGCTTAGAGCACGGGCGCAATGTATGAGCATAACCAGCAATAAAGGGTCAGTATAGGAGCAGCCAGCAGCACACTGTCAAAACGATCCAAGATGCCGCCATGGCCTGGTAAAAACTTACCGGAGTCCTTCACGCCTATGGAACGCTTCATCAGACTCTCCATCAAATCGCCCATGGTACCAAAGGCGCTCACCAGGAAGCCGAAGAGCAAAGCGCCGAATACGCCTACGTGCTTAAGCATGATAGCATCAAACCAACCGGCCTTGTACAGCAGGAACGAAGCGCCCAGGGTGAATGCGAAGCCTCCGACAAGTCCTTCCCAGCTCTTCTTCGGACTGATATGGGGAGTCATTTTATGATTGCCGCCTTTTCGCTTGGCCGTTAAGGACCCCACACAATAGGCGCCCGTATCGTTTACCCAAATCAGGACAAACAAGGCCAACAGCAACCATTTGTTCAGAAAATACAAGAACATCAGCGTGGCTAAAGGTAACGCAATCATGAACTGTGAGACAAAGAAATTCCCCCAGTTCTGAAGCGGGCGGTCCGAATGATTCCATATCTCATCCAGCAGCGTGATAATCATAATCGGGAAATAGGCGGCAGCCATGATAAGACCGGTAACCGTACGGTCAACTCCGCCGCGGGTACTGGACGCAAAACATAAAATCATCGCCCATAAGGCGACCGTCGCGATAAACGAATAGATGCGTAAGGATAGGGGGGATTTTACCAAACGGTGAAACTCATCTACCGATAATATACCGAAAAGGAAAAACAGCGCACTGAAGGCGTACAGATTCCATACAATGGCTCCCACAACGCAGCCTACAAATACAATGCCGCTAATGGTGCGTTTGACTAATTCTGACATGATTTATACAATTTTGCGACTGCAAAATTACTATATTTTTTTGACATATGCAAGTTTTTGACCGATTTTTTTGCATTTTCGTTTTTTGTCTTGCATATGTGAGATTTTTTTAGTACCTTTGCGGCAAAATTCTGTACAACTATGGCAAATGATTCAATTGAACTGAGTTTAATGGACGCCGAAGAGCGTGAGTTAGTGGAGTTTATCTTCCAAGCTATTCCCGCAGCGGATCGTGAGGGTCTCACGCCGGATGACATTCTGTTGGTGCTTGACCTGATGGATGATTATCTGGAGGAGCAGGGACTGTTACGCGAAGATCCGGAAACAGGAGAAATGGAGTACCTGGAGGGCGATGTGGATGAGACGGAGCAGTTGAATTATGTGCTTGACGGATTGCGTGAAGAAGGACGTGCGCTGAGTTCCGTACAGATTCAGTTGATTCAGGATGCGGAACTCCAATTCGGCATCCGGAAAGGGTATTACAGTGAAGACTGACAATCGGTGATTATTCTTTGAAACGGATAGCTACTATAGGATTTTTTGACGGGGTTCATGCCGGTCACCGGCATCTGTTCGAGCATATGCGAAAGGAGGCTGATATACGTGGTCTGCAGCCGCTTGTCATCACGTTTGACGCGCATCCGCGCACCGTCTTGCAGGCAGACTATATGCCCCGACTGCTTACCACACTGGACGAGCGCAGAGCGCTGCTCTCTCAGTTCGGCGAGGTGTTGGTACTTCCGTTTAAGCAGGTACAGCCCTTGACAGCGGCGGATTTCATGCAGCGGCTGTCCGAAGAATATCAGGTCACGGTATTGCTGATGGGATATGATCATCAGTTCGGGTCAGATCGTCCGCGCCGCCCTCAGGAGTATCGTGCTATAGGCGCACAATATGGCATAGAAGTAGTGCAAAGTACCGAGTTTACCGAAGGAGAATGGCATGTGTCGTCCACTGAGATCAGGTCTGCATTGTCAACCGGAAATATCGCAGTGGCCAATGAGTTGCTGGGACGTCCGTATTCTGTCACGGGCATGGTGGTGCACGGCAAGGCCATCGGACGAACAATCGGTTTTCCTACCGCGAACGTGCGGCCCGATGATCCACATAAGATCATTCCGAAACCAGGTGTCTATATGGCGCAAGTGGATACACCGACCATGGATGCTGCACCGGCATTTGTCAATATTGATGTGCATGGCGAAATAGAAGTGCACATACCTTCGTTCAAAGGGGATTTGTATGACCGTCAGTTAGAAATACAATTCCTGCGTTTCTTGCGCGAAGAGAAAACTTTTGAGGATTTGGACGCTCTGCGCGAGCAGATCAAGGCTGATATTGATAGCATCCTGCGTCGGGCTTGAGTCCGGCACGCGAGTTGCCGTTTTTATCCGTAGGATACGAGAGCGAGGCTATACTGTCACCGATGCCGATAGCCGGGCTAAGACTGTCCAGACGGAAATCATAATAGTTATATTCCTTGTATTTGTAATAATCATTGACGAACACGTCTGCCGTGTCGGTTTTCTGCCAATAGATATTATCGGACGCATAGCGAAGGCCTATCGTGTCCGTCTTGAGGTAATTGCCTTTGAATGCACCTTTGTACAGTTGATCCGTCGGAAAAGCAAGCTCCAGCTGGTTCTCCAGATATCCGGTGATGATACTATTGATGAAAGAAGTGCGTGTTTGCGGATTTTTAGGACTATTGTTTATATACACTGCCGCCTTTTCTTCCTTGCTCACGGATTGCACACGGATATTCGTATAACCGAAATAGGAAGCGACAGTCGAATGGATAAAATCATGCTTCCCCCCTTCACAATACACACAATATGAGGCACAGTTGCTGATCTCCGTATTGGTGACGAGCGCATTCACGTGTTGAAGTACTAATCCGTATTTATTATGGTTGTGTATACGGCATCCGTCCATCGTCAGGTAGGGCAGCGCGGTAGTGCATGAACTGGAGCAGGACAAGCCCACATTGCCGGACAGGATATCCACATGTTGAAAAGAATATGTCTTCGGCTGGCCTGTTCTGATATATATGCCGTCCCATCCGCCACCTGCGTAGCGATAGGGAACAGAGTCGAAGAGCCGTTCAAGCCGGTCACCGCAGATAAGGATGGGTTGCGTGAGGCTGCCGTTGGCGGAGATATCTCCCTGCGCTATGATACATGCATTCCGGTGCATGTAGAGTCGTGCGCCGGGTTTTATCGTCATCGGACCGCCGACTATCAAGGTATCGGAGATGAGATAGGGTACCGTATCGGAAAAGACGATATCATCCACAACGGTTTTTCCTTTGTTGCCTATCCGTATCACGTTCTGGCCGAACGCCTCCAGTTCCACTTGCTGCGTTTTGCCGGTTGTCAGATGAAAATGCAACTGATCCGTCACCAATACCGGGCTGTTGCTGTTGAGCGGATTGATGTCCACGCGCACAAAGACAAACAGACTGTCGCCGCCATTGATCTGCAGGCTCGTCAGTCTGCTCAGATCGGCTTCGCCGTCCACGTTTACCTGAAAGGCCGTATGGTCGGTTAGCCATACACGGTCAATCTCCAAGGCATGGGAATTAGGATTATAGAGTTTCAATTGCGCGGTAGCACTGCCTTGCGCCGTAAAGACCGTGTCAAAGGACAAGGTATCGCACGAGAAAACCAGCTGGAGTGCCGGATCATCGCTGACGCGGTACTCGCTGCAACCGATCAGCGTGCATGCGCAAAGGAATATAATGAGCAGTTTACGCATTATTCGAAGTTGAAAGTGAGGCAGACGCAGTGATTGGTCAGACGGGAGATGGATGTGGTGTAAAATGCGTCTTGCGGCGCTAATTCCATACGGCCTTCAGCCGGTGAGAGCTGATTGGCAAAGCCGACACGATACGTGATTTCCGGACACAGTTTGAACCAACGGAAATAGAGGTCCACACCAAAACCCACTTCACAGAAATAATCGGTCAGGTTAAGCAAGACCGGCTTCTCCCTGTCGCGACTCACATTGAAACTGGCACCACCTCCGGCAATCACATAGGGCCGGTAGTTGCCTTCACGTGCCGCGCTCCATTTGAGGTACAAAGGAAGGTACAGCGGAATGGCCAGCACATCTATATTATCGCTATAGAGCCCCGGTGTGCCTTGTACGGGATTGCCGCTCTCTGTCTTGTAATGAATGGTTCGGCTGGCAAATTGCAATCCCGGACAGAACCTCAGATTCAGATAGTTGCACAAGCGCAGGTCGGATACGAATCCCACGTGAAAACCCGGCAAGAGACTGCCGACACGCGCATGGTAGATCTCCGTCTGGCCGGTCAACGGATTCACAAAAGGTTCTTCGCTATCCGTGACAAAGAAACTGGAGAAGTTCACACCCAACTGAAAGCCGAAATGGAAGAGTTTGTCATCCACATACGGCCTGTTCTGGGCTATCTGTGCCTGCATGGAGCCAATAACACAGAATACGGAACAAAGACATACTATAAATCTTTTACCTGTCACCAATTACCAATGATTATTAATAATCCGTTGTGCTGTTTCCGCTATCGTCGAAGTCATCGTTACCTCCGCCCATATCCCCATCGGGACGGCCCGGACGACGGCGTTGCTGGTTACCGAAGTTATAGGTCAGCGTCAGACTGACCGAACGGCTGTGCCATCTGTTCTCGCTGAACTGCCAGAATCCGTCACCCCATGTGATGTTACGGCGTGCGCGGCTGTCGAGCAGGTCACGTACATTGAGCGCGAGTGCCAATTGCTTGTTGAGGAAGGTATGACGCAGACCCAGATCAATCGAGTAACTGTGACTCGTCGTACCTTGAGCTACGACACGCGGCGAACGATAGTTTGCACTGATCTGACCGCTGAAATTCTTCGTGAACATAAACTGCGCGTTGATGCGTACCGAACCTGCGAAGATGTTCTGTTTGTCCAGATTGATGGGAATCGAAACGCCCTGATGCATGATGGTGTCGTGTACGGCAGCAATGTTGTTCCAATAGAAATTGGCACTTGTGGTCAACTGCAGCAATTCTCCGAAAAGACGGTTCTTAGCCACTACCTCGACACCCAGCTCCTGACGAGTGGAGATGTTGAAGTAGGTGTTCTTCATCGTCTTTCCGTCCACATCCATGTATTTGATGTTCTGCACCGCACCTTCATTGTATTTCCAGAACACACCGGCAGAAAGGGTATGACGCTCCCATGTCTTGAGGTAATTCAACTCCAGGTTGTTCGAGTATGCCGGAAGAAGGTCCACGTTACCGTAACTGATGTTCGTGGAGTCGCTGAAATCCATACGGGGGTTCAACTGGTGTCCCCACGGACGACGAACACGACGGGTATAGTTCAACTGCAACTCATGTCCGTTACCGAAATCATAACTGATATAGGCACTCGGGTAGAGTTGGAAATATGCCGTGTCTTTTTTATTCGGATAGGCCGCGTAGGCGTCTTGCTCGGTGCCTGTTCCGTCTTTGTAAGTGGACTCCAGATGACGCATGTAGTATTCACCGCGAAGACCGACCTGGATGGACAGCTTGTCAAAGAACCGGTTGCCGTAAGTGATATATAGCGCATGGTTCTGCGTCAATCCGTTGAAATCCGCATAGTACGGGAAGAGCTCATTGATGATCGAACCGTCTGCATTCAGGTTATGGGCATTGGAGTTGCTGTTACTCCAGTTGCGTGTATAATCGTAACCGGCTTCCAAACGACTCTGCGGCGTCGGTTTCCATTCATAATCGGCTTTGACCTCAATACCTTGCTCCTTGCTCCAACTGTTCTGATCCTGATAGGTGGTGTCCGTACCCTCTATCTGGGTGTAGTCGGTGAGCATATTGAAACCGAAATTGTTATACGTACCGCTGATCATCAACTCGTGGTCATCCAACTTAAACGTATAATCGAGTGTGGCGTTTCCACCGGGGTGGGAACCGGTACCGGACTGGTCACGCGTGTAGTAGCGATTATTGGCGCTATTGAGATAGTCGATGAAGTTATAGGTACGGTGATTGGAGTTGGTCATGTTGAATACCTTAGGCTCGCTAATCATGCCGAATCCGGAGACGCCTAAAGTGTGACCTTCTGCCAAACGGAAATTCAGACCGGCACGTGCAAACATACCACCGCCTCGGTGAGTCTGCAGACCTTCTTGCGTCAAATGGCTATTAATCAGCGTGCTGTCCAATTCTTGCGAACCGGTACCACTCAGATTATAACGATCTGTCTGGCTGCCGCCGTTGCTGGTATGATATCGATAACCGACATTGAAATATCCGTCCACCGGTCCGGCGTTAAAGTTGATGTTAAAGCCGGCATTCACTCCCGGAGGGGTAGTCCAGGGAGCAGCCAAGGCATAGTCCAGACCCGCTTGAACAGAACCGTAATAACCGGCCTGACGGTCCTTTTTCATCACCAGGTTGATGATACCAGATGTGCCTTCCGGAGAGAATTTGGCGGAAGGGTTGGTGATCAGTTCTATCTTCTCAATCGTACCGGCAGGCATCTGCTGAAGCACCTGTGCACGGTTCTCCGAATTGAGTCCGGCCGGCTTGCCGTTAATCCATATCTCCACATCTTCGCTGTTACGGAGCGAGATGTTACCTTCCTGATCCACATCCACGGAAGGAATGTTCTCCAGGATATCGGTCACACTGGCTCCTGCGGATGCGATATTCTGATCCACGGTGAACACTTTCTTATCCAACTCAAAGCGCATGGAAGAGCCTTGTCCTACCACTTCCACTTCACTCAATGTCTGCGTGTCCTCTTTGAGTGCGATACGACCGAGGTTGATGGATTTTCCGGCTACGGTGATGTCGCGTTTCTGCTCGCTGTATCCCATGAACGATACGATGACAGTATAGGAGCCGTCTTTCAACTCGAAGGAGAAAGAGCCTGTGGCATCCGTAATAGTACCTGTAACTAATTCGGATGGCTGGCTGTTGAGGTCTGACGGCTTCATCACACTGACGTTCGCAAAGTCAATGGCTTGCTTTGTACCGAAGTCAATCACTTTACCGGTTACCTGTGCTGCAAACGTACTTACCGTAAACGCTAACAGCGTCATTATGTAAATAATCTTTTTCATTTTTTATTGTATTGGAGTAAGTAGCCATTTTACGGCTTGGCTGTAGCCGTCTGTTCCTTTTCCTATTATACTATGCGCGCACACGTCAGTAAGAAGACTTACCCGCCGGAAGGGCTCACGTTGGGTGATGTCGCTGATATGCACTTCCACAACGGGGACGTCACATTCCTCGACGGCATCACGCAGTGCCACACTGGTGTGACTGTATCCGCCGGCGTTCAGCACGATGCCTGTCACCGCCTGGTCCTGTGTACATTGTCCATTGTACATGGAACCTTGATTGGCTTCCTGAATCCAGTCAATAAGGTCACCTTCGTGGTTGGATTGCTTATACACGAAATGCACATCCGGCCATTGTCGCTGGATATCTAACAAAATCTGTGCCATCGTACGTGTGCCGTATATCTCCGGCTTGCGTAATCCTAAGCGGTTCAGATTCGGCCCGTTGAGAATTAAAATTTTCATTTATTATCTCGCTCCGTTGACTGCTAACAGGAACTCGTCATTATCTTCTGTACGCTCCATGTAGGTCTTGAGCTTCTCCATGGCCTCCTGACCGTTCATGTCGCTGAGCATCTTACGAATCTGCCACATGCGGCTGAGTACATCAGCCGGCAGTAAGAGATCGTCGCGACGCGTACTGGATGCAGGAATATCCACAGCCGGGAAGATACGTTTGTTAGCGAGTTTGCGATCCAACTGCAGCTCCATGTTGCCTGTTCCTTTGAACTCCTCGAAAATGAGATCATCCATCTTGGAACCCGTTTCGGTAAGAGCGGTGGCGATGATGGTTAATGAACCGCCGTTTTCGATGTTACGAGCCGCACCGAAGAAACGTTTGGGTTTGTGCAATGCCTGAGCCTCCACACCGCCGGAGAGCACCTTGCCGCTACTCGGAGCAACGGTGTTGTATGCGCGTGCCAGACGGGTGATGGAGTCAAGCAGAATGACTACGTCATGTCCGCTTTCAACCAGTCGTTTCGCTTTCTCATGCACGATATTGGCTACCTTTACATGGTTCTCAGCCGGCTCGTCGAATGTAGAAGCAATCACTTCGGCATCCACGCTGCGTTGCATGTCTGTTACCTCCTCGGGACGTTCGTCAATGAGCAGGATAATCATATACACTTCTGGATTGTTCTTGAGGATAGCATTGGCCAACTCCTTGAGCAACACCGTCTTACCGGTTTTGGGTTGTGCTACAATCAGACCACGCTGACCTTTGCCGATCGGAGAGAACAAGTCAATCATACGCACGCTGAGCGAGTCGTTATGACCTGTGCAGAGTTTGAATTTCTGATCCGGGAAGAGTGGGGTGAGGTTCTCAAACGCCACGCGACGTTTCGCCATTTCAGGGTCAAGACCGTTGATGCGGATTACTTTCTCCATCGGGAAGAACTTATCCGGCTGCGGGTTGACACGAATGGAGCATTCCACGGTGTCGCCCGGTTTGAGACCGTACTGCCGCACCTGATCCTTGCTGACATAGATGTCGTCAGGACTGCTGAGGTAGTTGTAATCTGCGGAGCGGAGGAATCCGTAACCGTCTGCTGTGCACTCCAAAGTACCCATGGCAATCACATTCTCGCCTAAGTTCGGCATTACGAAATCCGGTGCCTCTTCTTCCTCTACAGGTTCAACAGTCGGCGCTTCTGCCGGCTGCTCGTTTTCAACGGCCTTCTCCTCTTTTTTCTTGCGACCGCGTTTTTTCGGTTCCGCCTTGGGCGCTTCGGAAGGCTTCACGTTTTCTTCATTCGGCTTCGGACTTTCTACTTTGGGCTCTTCTGCCTTTGGACTCTCTGCTTTCGCCTCTTCTTTCTTCTTACGTCCGCGCTTCTTCGGCTCTGCCTTAGGAGTCTCTTCAGCCGCCGGCGTTTCTGATGTCTTTGAAAGCTCCACCTCAAGTGGTTTTGCAGCGCTAACTGTCTTATTCGGCTTGTGGTTGTTTGCCTCCAGCTGTTCCTGCATCTGGTTCATCTGCTCTTTCTCGGTGCCGACGGTGGCTAATACCGGTTTGTCGGTGATGCGTACTTTAGCGGCAGGCCGTTTCACTCCGCGTGTGCGTTCACGTTTGGACGGAAGTCCGGCAGCAGCACGTGCGTCTTCTTTCGCCTGAACAACAGCAGCACGGTTATCGGCCTGTGCATCCAGGATGGCGTAACTGATTTCGCGTATCGACTGACTGCGACGTGGGTTCAAACCCATGTTAACAGCAATCTCGCGTACTTCATCGAGCGTCATGCGCTCGAGTTTGTGTAAATCGTATTGCATAACAAATTTAAAATATGTTCTTGGTAATAATTTGAAAAAAGAATGTTTTTTCTCAAATCGGCTGCAAAGGTACAACATTTTTTTGATATGTGCAAATAATTGCGAAGATTTTTCGTAAAAAGGGGGGTATATTTTGCGTATGTCATTTAATTTTTGCAATTTGCAGCGCAATTATAAAAATGTCAAAAATCAGTGAAGTGTACTTTGAGCAGAGACAAGATTATTCCATTATGGAAGCGGCACGAACATTGCGCATTGTAAAATAGTACCCATTCAAACGCTATTTCGTCAAGTGCGGTTTACGGACACTATAAGAAGATGTGGATGAGTTATCGAAGGGGTATCGAAAATGAACTCAAAATGGCTCAAAACGGCTAAAAAGCGGCAAAAAACGCATAAAAATAATAAAAAGTGACGTGCGCGCTTGCGTATGTCAATTTTTTTTTGTAATTTTGTCGTCGATTTCGACGATTAATGACTTCGTTACTTTGTAACTCATGTGATTGTCGTGAAATCTCCTCTCCGATTAAAACACCGCTTTGCTTGCGTTTTAATCGTTGTTGGCTTGTGAGAAAACATTATTAAACAAACTATATTACAATGGAAGAAAACAACGAGATTATTAAGAATGATCACATTATTCCGGTGAAGATTGATGAGGAAATGAAGTCCTCGTATATCGATTACTCGATGAGTGTGATTGTCAGCCGTGCGCTGCCTGATGTGCGCGACGGTTTCAAACCTGTTCACCGCCGCGTGCTGTTCGGTATGAACGAGCTCGGTAATACGAGCGACAAGCCGACCAAGAAATCCGCACGTATCGTCGGTGAGGTAATGGGTAAGTATCACCCGCATGGTGACAGTTCCATCTACGGTACGCTGGTTCGTATGGCACAGCCCTGGGCGATGCGTTACTGCCTCGTGGACGGTCAAGGTAACTTCGGTTCGGTTGATGGTGACGGCGCAGCTGCTATGCGTTATACAGAGGCGCGTCTGTCGAAACTGGCAGAGGAGATGCTGCGCGACATCGACAAGGACACCGTGGATATGCAGAACAACTTCGACGACAGTCTGAAGGAGCCGACCGTTTTGCCGTGCCGTTTCCCGAACCTGCTCGTCAATGGTGCCAGCGGTATCGCGGTAGGTATGGCAACGAACATGCCGACGCATAACCTGAGTGAGGTGATTGACGGCTGCTGTGCATATATCAATAATCTCAAGGCACGCATGCACGATGCGTTCCTGCCGGAGATTACGGTAGAGGACCTGATGGAGCATGTGAAAGCGCCGGATTTCCCGACAGGCGGTACGATTTACGGCTATCAGGGCGTGAAAGACGCTTATGAGACCGGCCGCGGACGTGTGATTATCCGTTCCAATGCGGATATTGAGACCGACGACAACGGCCGTGAGCATATCGTGATCACCGAACTGCCTTACGGTGTAGTGAAGAAAGACCTTGTACAGAACATCGCAGACCTCGTGAGCGACAAGAAGATTGAAGGCATCGCGGACATTAATGACTATTCGAAACGCGATATCCGTATTGTTGTAGAGGTGAAGCGTGATGCTAATGCACAGGTGGTGCTGAACAAGCTGTACAAATTCACGGCGTTGCAGTCGAGCTTTGCAGTCAACAACATCGCGTTGGTAAAAGGCCGTCCGATGCTGCTGAACCTCAAGCAGCTTATCGGAAACTTCATCGAGCACCGTATGGAGATTATCATCCGCCGTACAAAGTTCGAGTTGAAAAAAGCCGAAGAGCGTGCCCATATCCTGGAAGGCTTGATTATCGCTGTGGATAATATTGACGAAGTGGTTCGTATTATCCGTGCAAGCCGTACTCCGGCAGACGCTCAGACGAACCTCGAGGCACGTTTCAACCTCGATAACCTGCAGTCGAAAGCCATCGTGGATATGCGTCTGGCGGCTCTCACCGGCTTGCGTATCGACGAGTTGAAGAACGAGTATGCCGAGATAGAGAAGTTGATTGCGCACTTGAATGAGTTGTTGAGCAACGAAGAGATGCGTTATGACTTGATTGAAAGCGAACTCGTTGAGGTGAAAGAGAAATACGGCGACGAGCGCCGCACGAAGATTGTGAAGATGGCTACCGAGTTCAATCCTGAGGATATGTATGCCGACGATGATATGGTAATCACCATCTCGCACCTTGGATATATCAAGCGTACTCCGCTGGCAGACTTCCGTCAGCAGACCCGCGGCGGTATCGGATCGAAAGCCGGCAGCGCCCGTGATCAGGACTTCATCGAGTATGTTCATCAGGCTAGTATGCACTCGACGATGATGTTCTTCACGGAGATGGGACGTCTCTACTGGCTGAAGGTATATGAGTTGCCGGAGGGTAACAAACAGTCGAAAGGCCGCGCTATCCAGAATATGATCAACCTGCAAAAGGGCGACAAGGTACGTACCTGCATCAACGTCAAGGGCCTGAACGACAAGGAGTATGTACAGAACCACTACCTCATCTTCGTCACCAAGAACGGTTTGATGAAGAAGACAACGCTCGAAGACTACAGCCGTCCGCGTGCCAACGGTATCATCGCCCTCGGTCTGCGTGAAGGCGACGAACTGATCGGTGTAACGCTGACAGACGGTCAGAGCGAGATGCTGGTAGCTTCTTACAACGGTAAGGTATGTCGTTTCAACGAAGGTGGCGTACGTCCGATGGGCCGTGGAGCAACCGGTGTGAAAGCAATTACTTTGGAGGAAGACGGTCAGGATCGCGTGATTGGCATGGTTTGTGTAGAGAAGAATACAGACAAGACGATTCTGGTCATCTCGGAGAACGGATTCGGTAAGCGTACGCCTGTCGATGATGAGAACGGCGACCCGATCTATCGTATCACCAACCGTGGCGGTAAGGGTGTCAAGACCATCGAGATCACGGAGAAGACCGGTCATCTGGTAGGTATCGAAGGTGTAACAGACGCAGACGATTTGATGCTGATTACCAAGTCGGGAACCGCTATCCGCATGGATATCTCCACGATTCGTCAGACCGGACGCGCCGCACAGGGTGTCAAACTGATCGAATTACAGAAACGTAATGACAGCCTGATGAGCGGTTGCGTAGTTCCGAAAGACGACGAAGAGGAGGTACAAAGTGACGATGTACAAAGCACAACGGAAGAAAACAATAACGAAACAAATGAATAATGTGAAGGTTCGTGCCGGTCGGGTGTAAGTCCGCATAGATTATACCCGACCAAGCCGAAGCTCAAAATCAGAAATTAATTTATGAAAAAGAGTTTGATTTTGGCAGCGTTGGTGCTGATAGGTACCAGCTGCTACGCACAAAAGAATCCGCTTGTTAAGAAAGCGAAGAGTTATGCCATGGCAGAGACGCCGGACTTCACGGCTGCTCGTGCAACCATCGAAGAGGCTATTGAGTCCGCTCCGACAGCAGAGACCTATTATTGGGCAGGTATGATCGGCTATCAGGAGTTGACGCAAGAGAACTACAACCAGATGATGGGTCAAGGCGTAAACCAGGCAAAAGCCGGTTTGGCGGTAGAAGAGAGCTACAAATACTGGCTGAAGGCGGACGAACTGGCTATGATTCCGACGCTGGACAAGAAGGGCCGTGAGGTCGTTGACCAGAAGACGCGTAACAACATCGCCAAGAAGATGCTCGAGTACTACAAGAACCAGGAACTGGTGAAGTACGGTATCTATCTGAATGACCAGCGCGATTATGCAGGTGCATACCAGGCATTCAAAATGCATATTGAGATTCCTGATCTGGCAATGATGCAGGATCCGAAAATGCAGAAAGAGATGCCGCGTGACACGACATACACGCAGTATAAGTATTATGCGGCTATCTTTGCCGTACAGAGCGAGATGCACAACGAGGCTATTCTGCTGTTGGAAGAACTCAAGGATGGTGATTTCGAGGCTATCTCCACCAACCAGTTCCTGTATCAGGAGTATGTAGCGCTCAAAGATACGGTTAAGTTCGTTGAGACACTGCAAAATGCGATTGCTCGCTTCCCGGCTGAGCCTTGGTTCCTGCAGAACCTGATCAACTATTATATCTTCTCCGGTCAGGAGCAGACGGCAGTTGAGTATCTGGCTAAGGCGATTGAGCGTGAGCCGAATGTAGCGCAATACCACTTGATTAAGGGTAATCTGAATCTGAACCTCCAGCGTTTTGAGGATGCTATGTCTGATTTTGACAATGCTCTGGCTATTGATCCGAATCTGGCTGACGCGGTAGCCGGTAAGGGTAGAGTATTCTACAACCAGGCTGTCAAAATGAACGAGGATGCCTCTACTATCAATGAGAAAAAGGCTTTCCAAAAAGCAATGGCCGAGATGAACGCCGTGTTCCGTCAATCCATGCCTTATTTCGAGAAAGCGCATCAATTGGAGCCGGAGAATCGTGATTACATTATTATTCTGAAAGGTCTGTACTATCGTTTCCATACCGAGCCTGGAATGGAAGACAAGTACAACGAGATGGCTGAGAAACTGAATAATCTCTAATGGGACGTATTCTCGCTATAGACTACGGTCGTAAACGTACAGGATTAGCCGTTACGGATGTTCTCCGCATAACGGCTAATCCGTTGCTTACGATCGAAACCAAAGATTTGACAAACTGGCTGTCGGACTATTTTGCCAAAGAACAGGTGGACGAAGTGGTTATCGGACATCCGACACAGATGAACGGTGAGGATTCGGAGAGTATGAATTATATACGACCGTTCATGGGGAACTTCAAAAAACAATTCCCAGACAAACCTATAACTATGTATGATGAGCGTTTCACATCCGTGCTGGCTCATCGCGCCATGCTGGCCGGTGGCATGAAAAAGAAGGACCGGCAGAACAAAGCCGTGGTGGACAAGATTGCCGCGTGCATCATTCTCGAGGGATACCTTGAGAAATTGACGAGTGGACAATTGTACGATTTGGTTCAATCATAAACAGATCGTCAATCGTGAATTTTGTAAATCGTAAACAATCATGATATTACCTATTTATTTATACGGACAGCCCGTATTGAGAAAGCAGGCAGAAGAAATAGAGAACACGCCGGAACTCAAACAGTTCATTTCAGATATGTACGAGACGCTGACGCAAGCCGAAGGTTGTGGTCTCGCAGCGCCGCAGGTTGGCAAGCCTTGGCGGCTTTTCGTGGTGGATGGTAGCGAATTAGTGGAAGACTATCCGGAATGCAAGGATTTCAAACGCGCATTCATCAATCCTGAGATACTGGAGGAGAGCGAAGAGACATGTACCTATTCTGAAGGATGCCTTTCGTTACCCGGAATTAGCGAAAATGTGATTCGTCCTACGACGATAACGATGCGTTATCTGGATGAGGATTTCCAAGAGCACACGGAGACATTTACCGGTTTTCAGGCTCGTATTGTCCAGCATGAGTACGACCATCTGGAAGGGCACGTGTTTACCGACCGTATTTCGCCGATCCGGAAAACCTTTGCGCGCAATAAATTGGCGGCCATTGCAAAAGGGAAAGTGGTCGCTCGGTACAAATACAGGAGAAATTGACAATCCGTCAACGGTATAATGTAATTCAATCGTCAATGATTTATGAACTGGCTTAATGTGATTATGATGGGTATCGGCCTGGCAATGGATTGCTGCGCCGTATCAGCTGTACAGGGAATGGCACAGAAAAGTTGGCATCCGCGGGCATTGCTGATGGCCTTGATTTTCGGCAGTTTTCATTTGCTAATGCCTGTTATCGGGTACTATGCCGGTCAGTTGTTTGTGGATTTCATGAAGACCTATTCGCCTTGGATTGCATTGGCTTTGCTGGGATTCCTGGGCTGTAAGATGATCTGGGAGTCATTCCGCAAGAAGAAAAACGGAAAGAAAGCCAATTGGAGTATGATCAATCTGCTGTTATTGGCGATAGCAACCAGCATCGACGTACTGGCTACCGGTCTGATTTTCGTACCCTATGCAGGTTGGCTTTGGCCGGCAGTGCTGACCATCGGCGGTATTACGGCGCTGTTCTCCATCGGAGGATATCTGATCGGCGCATATGTGGGCAAGCAGCAACAGGTTCATATGGATATCTTGGGCGGATTGGTCCTGATCACCCTGGGCATTAAAATCTGGGCAGAAGGATATCTGATTTAAAAATTGTACACATGTTCCTTATTCAAGACACACTGGTTTCTTTGGACGTTCTGGAGAAAGAGTTCTGCTGCGATCTGGATACCTGTCGCGGTTGTTGCTGTATTGAGGGGGATGCCGGAGCTCCGTTGACTAAAGAGGAGGAGGAGAAGATTCATAGTATCTTACCGGTCTTGTTGCCGGAGATGACCAAGGAGGCGAAGGCTGTGGTCGAAGCACAAGGGATTGCCTATAATGACCCGTCCGATGAACGCGTCACGTCTATTGTGAATAACAAAGACTGTGTCTTTGCACGAACCGATCATAACGGCTGGTGTTACTGCCTGATTGAGAAGGCGTACAATGCCGGAAAGATTGATTTCAAGAAACCGATCAGCTGTCATTTGTATCCGATTCGTTTGACGAAAGTAGGGGAGTATACGGGCTTGGAATACCATCGCTGGGATATCTGCCATTGTGCTCGGCAATTGGGAAAGAAAAAACATATACCGCTATATCAGTTTCTCAAAGAACCGCTAATCCGGCGTTTCGGACAGGAATGGTATGATGAACTGTGCCTCACGGCAGAAGAATGGCACAAACAACTAAACGTTTCTCATTAAGAGAAACCATCTTAACACATTAATGTGCAGCACCATATTATGCTCGCAGAGATAATTACCATAGGAGATGAGTTGCTTATCGGCCAGGTGGTCGATACCAATTCCGCATGGATGGCTGAGCGACTGAACGAGAACGGAATAGAATTGTATCAGATTACATCCGTTCATGATGATGCCGGACATATCATGAAGGCATTGGATGAGGCGTTCAGCAGGGTGGATATAGTACTGACCACCGGAGGCTTGGGGCCGACGAAAGACGATATCACCAAACATGTGTTATGTGACTATTTCGGTACACACCTTATAGAAGATACGCGTGTGCGTGCGCATATTCATGATTTGTACCGTGACCGGCCGGATGTACTGAACCGATTGACGGCCACACAATGGCTTGTGCCGGAATGTGCAGACATACTGGAGAACAGAGTAGGGTCTGCTCCGTTGATGGTCTTTCACAAGGGGAATCAACTGCTGGCGTCGATGCCCGGCGTGCCCTATGAGATGAAGATAGCGATGGATGAGCAGATATTGCCCTATATAATAGACAAAAGACAAAAGACAAAAGACAATAGGCCGATTATCCACAAGACGCTGCAGGTTACCGGGATACCGGAGAGTTCGCTGGCAATCGTGCTGGAGGATTACGAGCATGCGATGCCGGCTGGTCTGCATATGGCGTACCTGCCCAAAGACGGTATTATTCGTTTGCGTCTGTCGTCATATGGGGAACTGAGTGAGGCGGAAATGCAGGCTTGGTTTGAGCGGCTCAAGGTTTTGGTGAAGGATTATCTGATAGCAGAAACAGATGAACCATTGGAGGTGTTGGTAGGACGGATATTAACGGAAAGACATCAGACGATTGCTACTGCCGAGAGTTGTACAGGAGGTAAATTGGCGTCTCTGTTAAGCAAACATCCGGGCAGTTCTGCATTCTATTTCGGCTCTGTTATCAGTTATGAAAATAGCGTCAAAGAGCATTTGTTGGGGGTCCCAGATGAAATGATTAAAACGCACGGCGTTGTAAGCGAAGAGGTAGTTTATGAGATGGCGGATAATATTCGCAAACAGATTAACGCGGATTATGGAATCGCCATAAGCGGTATTGCAGGCCCGACGGGAGGCTCGGTGGAAAAACCAGTCGGGACGGTATGGATTGCATGGGCTACTCCGGACGGAACAACGGCAGAGTGCTTCCATCTCGGGAAACTGCGTGAGCAGGTGACAGACCGTGCATGCATGAAGGCGCTTGTCAAGATGTTGCAAATATTATCATGAGACAGTTAGGATTAATAGGATGTTTGTTGCTGCTATGCGGCGGTATGATGGCGAATGACAGTATCGTGCCGCAGATCTTGCCGCCTACGGTCAATTCATATGACGGCGAGGAATACGGTCCGACGGTGACGATTGATGACCAGACACTGTATTTCGTGGGTTTGAACCGTGCAGACGGTTCGGCTACGGAAGACATCTATATGTCCATCCGCGAAGCTGACGGTGAATGGGGGAAGGCACGGCGGATTCCGGAATTGAGTCATCCGTATCGGAATGAAGCCCCTACGTCCATTTCATCAGACGGACACACCCTATTGCTGTTCGTGGAAGGACGGTTATGCTTCAGCCAGAAAACCCATCGGGGCTGGACGGAACCACAACCGATGCCTGCACTCTTCCGTATCGGGAACTGGCAGGCGGATGCCATGTTTGCGGCAGACAATTCAGCGATCCTCTTTGCCGCGAACCATCCAGCGAAACCAGGAGAACAGCCGACACTGAATATCTTTGTCTCTACGCGTGACGAACAAGGCAAATGGTCTCAACCTTTCTCCATCGGAGAAACGATTAACACACAGGGTATGGAGCGTTCTCCATTCCTGCATCCGGATATGAAAACGCTGT
>Ga0310690_10001774_pt1 | contig 37456 bp, 16 predicted proteins | sample AusTroGonzalo_MG_2_FD_207661 | JGI IMG/M metagenome (GOLD analysis project Ga0310690, IMG submission 207661) | Bovine rumen microbial communities from tropical cattle in Woodstock, Queensland, Australia - Gonzalo_04 (v2) (version 2) | ecosystem: Host-associated > Mammals > Digestive system >...
CTCTTTGCCTGGATGAGTGGTGGTAACCCTCTTGAGGCTGGTCTGCAGGCTGCCCAGCAGCAGATGACGGCTCCGACGGAGACCGTCGGTGAAGAGAACTTTACCGAGGAGGAGCAGGCCCTGGCCAGCGACTGCAAGAAGATCCTCGCCTCTACGGAGGATGTGTGGGGACAGGTGTTCCAGGAGATGGGCGGTACTTATACCCCTCCGACACTCGTGCTGTTCTCCAATCAGGTACAGTCGGCTTGCGGTAATGCGACGGCTGCTGTAGGTCCTTTCTACTGCTCTGGCGACCAGAAACTCTACATCGACCTGTCGTTCTTCACGCAGATGAAGCGTCAACTCGGCGTCGAGGGTAACACCTTTGCCTACGCCTATGTGATTGCCCATGAGATTGGCCACCATGTGGAGAACCTGACGGGTACGCTCGGCAAGGCCCACAACGCCATGAACCAGACGGATAAGGTGGGTGCCAATCAGATCAGCGTTCGTCTGGAACTGTTGGCTGACTACTATGCCGGTGTCTGGGCTCACTACGAGGATGCCATGAACCACTCTATGGAGTATGGTGATCTGGAGAAGGGTCTCGAACTGGCCAAGGCCATCGGCGACGACTGGCTGCAGAAGAAGGCACAGGGTAGGGCAACGCCCGAGTCGTTCACCCACGGCACCAGCGACCAGCGTAAACGTTGGCTGAAGCGCGGTTTCGAGACGGGTGACATGCGCACCTCGACCTTCAGTGTCCAGAACTATAACGATCTTTAAAAGATCGTTAAAAGTGGTTAGTGGTTAGAGGTTAGAGGTTAGGGGTTAGGGGTTAGAGAATACCTCATCCGCTTCCTCATTCCCGGAATAGATATTCCGCCGCCAGTCATTTCTCTAACCCCTAACCACTAACCCCTAACCACTTAATATTCACTCGTGGTGGTAGGGCTCACCCTTGATGATGGTGCAGGCACGATAGACCTGTTCTGTGAAGACCAGACGGATCATCTGATGCGAGAACGTCATCTTTGAAAGAGATAGTTGCTCATTAGCCCTCGCATAGACGGCCTGAGAAAAACCATACGGTCCGCCGATAACAAACACCAGTCGGCGGGCCGTATTTCTTTTTTGCTCCAACCATCTGGCAAATTCGATACTGCGGAATTCACGCCCATGCTCGTCAAGTAGCACCACCGTGTCCGATGGTTGTATCTGTTTGATTATCAGTTCGCCTTCGGCAGTTTTCTGCTGTTCTTCTGTAAGGCTCTTGGTATTCTTGAGTTCAGGGATGACGACGAGTTCGAAAGGCATATAGTGACCAATGCGATCCACATAATCACTGATGCCCGCCTGGAAATGCTTGTCGGTGGTTTTACCCACGAGTATCAACAGTGTCTTCATCTTTTTCCTGAGATAACCTATCTTACTGATTACTGGCTGCAAAGATACGAAGAAATGAGGGAATTGCAAAATTTATTTAGGTGAATTGGCTTCTTTTTCTCAGAAATATTCGTATCTTTGCAGCCAGAAGACTGAAAGAAAATGGATAAAGTAGGAATATACGAATTTATGGCTGAGCCGTTTCATTGTGATTTCTCACAACGGCTCTTTATGGGACATTTGGGTAACCACATGCTGAATGCGGCCGACTTTCACTCGACGGCCCGTGGCTTTGGCATGCGGTATCTGATGACGATCAACCGTTCGTGGGTACTCTCCCGTCTGGCAATAGAGATGGAGGAGATGCCTCAGATGTATGCTAAGTTTAATGTAGAGACCTGGGTGGAGTCGGCCATGCGCTACTTCACGAGTCGTAACTTCCGTGTGGTAGGCGAGGATGCGAAGGTCTATGGCTATGGACGGAGTATCTGGGCGATGATTGACACGGAGAGCCGTCAGCCGACGGATATCTTCTCGATCGATAACGGTGCCATCAACAACTGGATCGAGAAAGATAAGCCCTGTCCCATCGACAAGGGAGGGCGTGTGAAGATGGACGACAGTGCCGAATACGTGCGCACCATCGACACCTATTATAACGATGTGGATATCAACGGCCATATCAATTCCGTGAAATACATCGAACATGTGCTCGATCTCTGGGATCAGCAGTGGTACAGTGCCCATCAACTCAAGCGTTTTGAGATTGCCTATGTTGCAGAGGCCCATGCGGGCGACAAACTTAGCTTCTACCGTAGTCAGGTGAATGAACTGGAGTATGACATCCGTATCGTGAAGCATGATGCAGCGACGGGAGAGGAGATAGAGGCCTGCCGTAGTAAAGTCGTTTTCCGCGTATGATGATAAGAAGTCTGTTAACCATTTGTCTGTTGGTCGTGTCGCTGGTAAGCGATGCCAAGGTGAATCTGCCCGATTCCCTGCTGACCATCACGAAATCCTATGTCTATAATATCACCAGTCCTGATACGGCTCAGGCTATTCTCGATGCCATCCGTGAGCGTCAGACGGAACCCGCCTGGCGCATCGATTTTGCAGAGGGCGATCTGAATTATAACAAGCGTCGATACCTGAAGGCCGTCTCTTTCTTTGAGCGTGTTCAGGCTGAGCCCTCCTTGCGCGACAGTACCTATCTGCAGATGCTCCTCTACAAACGGCTGATGGACTGCCATTGCGAGCTCTACCATGCCGATGAAGTGGTGAAGGCCATTTCCACCCTTAGGAAAAAGGCCAAAGCCGCTGGCGACAAGGCTTTCGAGTCGATGTCACTCTTTACGAGCGGCATGCTCCATCATTATCATGGACAGGTCGATCGCGGTTATGCCACCTGTCTTGAGGCTCTCGAGATGATGAAGGAGACCGATTATCCCAACAAACATATCGAACTGCGTAACTACTATTCTAAGTTATTAAGAATGTACACGCGCGATGGTCGTTACGACGAAGCCATGCACATGTCGCAGTATCAGGAAGCCGAGGCCCTTTACCCGACGCCCACTTTGATGCTCAAGGCCCGTGAGCGTGGATTGCGCTGTGTTTATGCCCTCCGTGCCAGCATGCTGGCCCATGCAGGAAGGATGGACGAAGCCGATGCCGCCTATGCCGCTTGGAAGAAGACCACCGTCAGCAATGTCATCGACGATATGGATATTTACGACTACCTGCAGATTCGTCATTATAACGACGAGGCCCTCGGTATTATCGTCCCATACCGTACTTTTATCTACGACTTGGGGGATTCCATTTCCTATCGCATGTTGGCTGCGCTCAACAGAGAGGCCTTATTACGCATGGATATGGGCGACTATGAACAGGCTGCCGCTTGCGGCCGTCAGGTGGCATCTATCGCTCACAAACTCCACCTGATTAAGTCTGCCGAGCAGATGCAGACTACCTATAATCTGCTTGAAGCACAGTCCGCCTCCAAATCCCTGACGCGTTGGCTCATGCTGTTGGTGGCTGGTATCGTCATAGCGGCTTTTATAACATTGGGTATGTTGTATTATGCCCGTCGCGAGCGTCGTCATTTCCGTGATATGCGCCGGTTGGTTAAAATCATCGATGCCTACCGTCAGGCTGTGCTCAATGGAGAATCTTCTACGTCGCCCAAAGTGGTGGCGGCCATTGAGGAACTGCGTTCTATCAAACTTCCTGACGATCAGCCCGTAGAAGGGGAGGAAGAGCCTGACGATGAAGACCGCCGTCTCTTTGTGGAGATGGATACAAAGGTCTCGCGTGACCGCCTTTTCCTGAAACCCGGCCTGGGCCGTGAGGATCTGATGCGTCTCATCGGTGTCGATAAGAACCGCTTCGGTAAGATGATGAGCAAGTACTCTGACGCTTCCAATACGTCTGTCTATATTAATATCAAACGTGTGGAATATGGTGCCCAGTTGTTGCTGGAACATCCCGAATATACCATCGCCACCGTTGCCACCGAGTGTGGCATGAGCAACACGGTCACTTTTAACCGTACGTTTAAGGAGATTTATAACATGACCCCTTCAGAGTATCGTGAGAAAATAACCCGAATTTAGGGGGGGTAAATTGTTTTGTAAACTATTATTTATATTTGTACTTTCGGACAGATTCTTATTAAACCAATTTTGTAACATTCTGATTTTAAGGATGTCTGACAAATTGTTTTATAATTTGTCGGACTTGTTGTTTGTTATTCCATAAGCCGACTGCCTTGACTTTGTTAAAACATATTGCCTGTTTTGGTGCTTTTTTGCTGACTTTGAATGTTAAATTATGACAAATTGTTGCAATAAAAAGACAGAAATTAAGAAATATTACGCTCGCGTGTATTATAAATAAAGAGAAAACCGTTATCTTTGCATTAAAATTTGTTATAAAAGTGAGATTGATAGAGAAAATTACCTTTTGCATCATCGCGTTTCTGATGTTTGTATGCGTTGATAAGGTGGAGGCCCAGTCGGTCGCCGTCCGGAACAACCTGCTCTATGACGCCACGCTCACACCCAACCTCGGTGTCGATCTGAAGATAGACTCCCTATGGACTGTTGGTGCTGTCGTTGGTATCAATGTCTGGGACTACGACAAACAGAAGAATGAGAAGTGGCGCCATTTGCTGATAGCCCCCAATGTTCGCCGCTGGTTGGATGAAGAACCTTTCCATAAGAACTACATCGAGGGCGATTTGATCTATAGTCACTTTAACGTAGGCAATACCACGATGCCCTTTTCACTCTATGATGCCGTCAAGGAAAAACGCCTGCAGGGTAACCTTATTGCTCTTGGAGGCAAGTACGGCTATTCATGGATCCTTGCCCGCCATTGGCGCATCGAGGCCGAGGCCGGTATCGCCGTCGGCTACGCCTGGTTCAAGGAGTATGAATGTGCCACCTGTGGTCAACAACTTGGTGAGGGTGACCGCATTTTCCTCTTGCCGCAACTGGGCATCAACATTGTGTATATCATCAACTGAAAATGAATTAAGTATAAATAATATAAAATTCGAAGTATGAAGAAAAATTCAATCTATGCCTTGATGAGTGCGATAGCACTTGCTGGCTCAGTGGGATCCTCTGGTTGCTCCTCGAGCGACGATGTGATTAACAACCCGGACTACAATCCGGAAACAAACTCTGTAAAGACGGAGTTTGCCATCTCTTTGCCAAACTATGTTGGTGCATCAACCCGTCAGACTACAGCCATCACACAGGCTCAGACGCCAACGGCCACTTTCCGCGGTATGCAGAATATGGTGCTTATTCCGTTTGAGGGAAATGAGACAACTCCTTTGAATGGTAAAGTATTCAGTCTTGCTGATATTGCAGGCTTTGATCTGGATGACCAAAAAGCCAAGGTCTATAAAGATCTGGATGTCCCCATCAACACAACCAGATTCGTGTTTTATGGTCAGGCTACGGTAACGGGCAATGAATTTAATAATGGAAAATTGAATGCTCCTTCTTATGCGACTGTTGATGATGGAACAGATGACTATAATTTTACTTTGGAGAAAATCGCACCGAATTATTCCAGTGATAATGACACCAAAGGTAATGCTATTTGTGCATATTTGAAGGCTATTCGTGAGACAGAGGGTATAACGAGTACACAACTACAAAGTCTGCTTACTGGTGCAACTGGTTTCAAACCCATTGCAGCCTCTTCTGCAAGCGTTCAAGCAGCCGTACAACAGTTGTGGGATATCGTTAAGACATATAATACAGCGGATGCTACTGGTGTAACAAATATTAAGTCCAGTATTCTGGGAAATAGTCTTGCCACTATCAGTGATGCTGGTGTTGTCACTCTGACTGGTGATGACCTCACGGGTTATCCTGCAAATCTCAACCTGCCTGACGGTGCAGTAACAATTGATTGGCAGGATCCTGCTAATCCTGTTATTAATGGTGAAACACTTCTGAATGTTGCTGGTCTTAAAAGGTACGTCTATCCTGCAGCCTTGTATTATCGTGCCAATTCAAACATAGGCGTTTCTGATGAACCTAATGTTTCTGAATCATACGATGAAGATACTTGGGCAACCATCTCAGCGTCAGATTTATATGATTGGGATGGAACGGTAGGTACTTCAACCCGCTCTATCGCTTTAAAAGATCAGATCCAGTATGCTGTCGGTCGTCTTGATTTGACGGTTAAGGCTGCAAATGCTACCCTCTATGATGGCGCTGGTGTTGCTGTTGATGTGGCTGAAGCCGGTTTCCCTGTTTCGGCTGTTCTTATCGGTGGACAGAAGGATGTTGGTTTTGATTTCACCCCAAACGGTAATTACACCTATACTATCTATGACAAGACTATGAATGGAACGGTTGCTGCTAAGGCTGAAACAGCACAAGGAACTAATCACACCTTAGTTCTGGAGACTGCTCCAGCAGCTACGACTGTTAATGTCGCCGTTGAGATGACTAATAATACAGGACACGCATTTAAGGGTAAGGACGGTACTGTTCCTGCTAATGGTAAATTCTACTTGGTAGGAGAGTTGAATTTGGCTGCAGCAACCGGCGTAACACACCCAGATCCAGATCATCCAAGGACTAAGATCTTCGAACAAGATTATGTGACAAAGGCAAACTTCACGATTACCCAGGGAACGTTTGAAGTTTCTAATACTACAGGTCTTGGTGCTGCCTACAATGTCTTGCCGGATTTGACGGTGTCCCAGTTGGAGGTGGCCTTCTCTGTAGATCTTACATGGATACCGGGTATTACGTTTGATGTAAATCTCTAAACCGGAATTAGATAGGCGATGACGATGAACAAGTGCATCATGGATAAACGCTATGTAGGCTGGACAGTTTTGTCTGGCCTCTGGCGTTGTCTGTCTGTATGCCTTATCATCTTGATGCCGATATTGGAGAGTTGTTCGGTGATTGACGAGGATCTGAGTGGCTGTGAAGAGAAGGCGAAGGTGGATTATGAACTGAGGCTGGTGACGAACATGACCACCGAGTTGACCACTAAACTCACGACGAAGACCGATCTGAAGTTGGCTGAGGAACTGCGTGATCACCTGTCGGGTGTTTTTACGGACTATGCCCATGATATCGATCTCTCGTTCTACGACACACAGGGTGACTCTGCCCGTCTGCAACATGATGAGCACTTCATGGATGCCAATCAGGCCAGTTATACCCTCAACCTGCCGATGCGACAGTATATGCATCTGGCTACGGCTAACATCCTCGACAATCCCTTGGTGACATTGGAAGATGACGATTTCTGTCATCATTCCATTCTCCACCAAATCGAGCGCGACACCATCGATTCTCATACTACTGGTATTTTCACTGCCCGTCAGCCCATGGAGGTGTTGGGAGGTGTTGACCAGAATTTCAATGTGCACCTCTATATGGCCAACTGCTCTGCTACGCTGGTCATTAATCCACGAGGCCACTCCACTGAGGGCATCCAGGTCTATGCCACAGGCTTTGCCACTGGTTTCCAGATCTGCGACAGTACATATATCTTCTCAGAGACGTCGCCAATCGTCAGAACCACGAGGTTGGAAACGAAGGACGGCAGTCGGGAAGTGGGCTTCTGCTGTGTGACCTTCCCCTCGCGTGAGCCTGTGGAAAATACGACTGAGACGCGTACGGTGATTGAGACCGAGGAGCCGTTCATTTCCGAAGAGAGTGACGAGGCTCTATGGGCATTCCACGTGTATGTGCCCCATCAGGAACCAGCAGGAACACGTATGAAAGTTACCACCACACAGTCCATCGTCTATGTCAAAAGATCGCAGCGGGCTGGTGAGGTGACGGTCATCAAGGTGAGTTTGGGAGATAATGGTGAGATTGAAAGTGAGTCACCTGAAGTTAGTGTCAGTGTAACGCTTGATTGGAAACCGGGTAGCACGTACAATCCCGAATTCTGATATGTTATAATATGGTTGCGAAAATAAGACAATATAGGAAGACAATACAGGTTTATCACCTGATGTTCTTGGTGGCTGCCATGCTCCTGAGTTGTTCGGAGCGGGTAGAAACCGAGGCACCTGTTGTCGTAGAAGAGCCAGAGCCTATCGGTCTTGTTTTCGCCAGTGTGTCAAATAACAATGCCCGAACCCGTCTTGCTGACGAGATCATACAAAATGCCGAACCTTATCGTGGTATCAGTGACTTTAACATCATTGCTATTAAAAAGGTGGGTAGTACCATTTCTTCTGTTTCGAATTCAGAAATTGATCATTGTCAAACACAGGATCATTTACCCAGTAGGTATTATCATTTCAATTATTGTGAAATGCCGTATGGTGCGAATGGTTGCTTAGTGTATGCCAAGGCGGAGGATGTGAATCAGGGAACGCCTGAGGCTACTGCTACATATAATGGCATGCTGGAAATGAGCCCGTATGTCTCCAGTTATGTGACATCAACGGATCAGATTTATTTCGATCCCGTATCTATCTACGGTGATGTTGAAACGATTCCTGAAGATGCCACCACCTTGGCAGATGCCTTAACCTATATTGCAAGTGCTACGGCCGGTGGTGCCAACTGGAGCACATTTAATGATCCTGACCTGAAACCGTTGTTCGCTCATTTCACGAACTATGGTTACGACCTCCCAGGCTCTGCAGCCAGTGTCAAACAATGGATTACTGCTCTGATTGATGCTGCCGCAAGTTTCACGCCAGGTGACGGTTCCGTCAGCATGAAAATACGGGATAATATTGTTGAGAGGGCTCATGAGAAACTGACAGCGATCGCCAGCCTGAACTATCCGCATAATATCAATTTGCCGGATGGTGCTGCCGCCCTGCGTTGGTCTGAAGTTGAGGAAAATGATGTTAGAGTGAAAAAGTTCGTGCCGCAGTTGCAGACAACAACCCTTGATGACATCAACTCCGTCTCGCGTTTTGCCTATCCGCCAGCACTCTATTATCGTGTGGAGAGTGACATCTGGGCTTCTAATTCGAAAGTGCCGTTTGATAGGTGTAATGAGATGGACACTTGGGCGGGTGAAGGTAACTCAGTCCAGTCGCTTTTCACCGCTGAAGGAACGTTCACCGAGGTGACCTCGAATACCAAGAGCGTCGCCATTCAGGATCCCTTGCAATATGCCGTGGCACAACTCTCGTTGAAAGTCAAGGCCGATGGTGATTCCTTTACAGACCAAGAAGGCACTGTTGTTGACATCAATAATGGTATTAAGGATTTGTTCCGCTTGACGGGTGTCATCGTCGGCGGTCAGCGTAGAGTGGGTTATGACTTCGCCCCCCTGAACAATTCTGATGTTGATGTGAAGTTTGTGTATGACAGTCAGTTAGTAGATGATTTCACGCTGACAACGACTGGCTTCGATGACCCAAGTGCAAAGGTATTTAATACCCTGGTGCTGCAAAGTTATGACAATGAAGATGTAAATGTCATCCTCGAATTTGAATATACGGGAGCCAATGCATTCAAGTGCCTCAACGGCTATGTCTATCCTAACACACGCTTCTATCTCGTGGGTGAGGTTGTTCTTTCTCAGGCTGTTCTTCCAGATGGATTGACGGAGGAGGAGAAAAATGAACTCAAAAAACGTGTGTTCACGCAAGACCATACGACAATGATTCTGATGACCGTGACTTCGCTGGACAAAGCCTACAATGTGCTGCCCAGTATTCTGGCGCAGAATCTGGAGATTGGTGTAGTCACCACGCCACAGTGGACGGCTGCCGCCCCGTCGAAACCGGTGATTATGGATTAAAAAGAGAAAGAGCATGAGAGATTATAGACGATATATAGGACAATGGCTGAGTGCACTGCTGGTGCTGCTCCTGACAGCCTGTTCGTCGGGGAATGACGAGTCACAACCTGACAGCAAGCCTGTGCTCAAGATCTATGTGTTCGCTCCTGACCATCCGATCGTAACCCGTGCCGATAATGGCGATGTGGATGCTACCGATGTAGAGAAGAAGATTAACAGCCTCCATGTCTGGGTGTTTGAACATGAAAGTGGCGGTTATGTAGGTCATATCAGTCTGAGTAATGTGTCATTGTCTGAAACGGCAGGCAATGAAGTGACGATGGAACTTGACGATGCTTTTGCCAATACACCGAATGTTGACAAGCCCCGTGTGGATGTCTATGTGGTTGCTAATGCGACTGCTGCCAACTGTGGTATCTCGCTCGATGCCACCACCACACGCGAAGACTTGGATAATGCGCTGATCAAGGAGGACTTCTTCGGTGTCTCGAATCTCATCAAGACAGTTCCCACGGATGGACTGCCTATGTCGGGTGTGATGAAAGACAAGAAGATCACTGGTTCTAAACCGGTTTATCAGGTCAGTGAGGACGGTGGTGATCTGGCCAATGTCAGATTGGTTCGTGCCGTGTCAAAGGTGCGGTTCGTCGTCAGTAAATCCACCTCGAATGAGGATGAACTGACAATCAATAGTATTACGCTTGACGATGGTGTCATACCTAACCAAGAGTACCTGTTCTTGGATGGTGCCTATCCCAATTTCAAGAGTCATGTCAAAACTGCTGCAGATTATGTGATGAATGCGAGTTCAAATCCGCTTGTATCTGATATTGATGGTGATAATATCAAAAGGAATGATAGTCCGGCATCCTATAGTTGGGATGGTGTCATGTCGGGACAGGAATATGAGAACCTTATCAATTCGGGCATCAGCCTTGGCAGATTGTCAGATCTGGGAACATTCTATCTGCGCGAGTCCGACAAGGTCGTCAAAGGAAAGTTCAATTATACGCTCAAGCATGAGGATGAAGAGCCTGTGACCAGAGAATCTGCTTTCACCATGCATGACGCTGGCGATTTCACACGTAATCACACCTGGATCGTGTATGCCTATTTCGTTAGCAGTGGCGATCTGATTATGGGTATGGTAGAGGTGAAGGACTGGACCTCCAGTGAAAACACCTCCCAGAATGTATATAACTGGTAAGACAAGAGAAGAATGATAAAAGATAAAATGACATATCGCTGGTTGTGGGGCTGCCTGTTCGCTGGTAGTCTGGTTCTGACGGGCTGTTCCGACAGTTCCGAGGAGGACTTGGTTGATCCGGATAACACACTGCAACTGATGTCATTGACCCGCACCAACGGTGCCACAGAACTCGTTGGTACTGTCGGTACGGATATCAAGGCATTCCTGACCTCGGCTGACGAGATGATACAGGATAATGGCAAGTTCCAATACACAGGTTTAGGCTGGGATTCGAACCTCTCTGTCAAGGAAGAGCGGCAGTATTATCTCTATGGCTATATGCCAGCCACTATTGCAGGGGCCACCGTTGATGATTCGGAACCCGCTGGGGGCTATTCTGAAGGTATTGATCTGACTTTCAATAATCTGCCCGACATCACAGATGAGGATATCTGCCTGATCGTCGGCGTTCAGCGAGTGGATGGCACAGGTACGGCAACAGCCAATGTGACAGAAGGCAACTATAGTTATCTGTCTGGCATCCGGGGTAAGAACTACGTCAACCTGTTGATGGGCCACCTGTATTCTGGTTTGGAACTGAACTTCCTGTTAAATGCCACTTATGCGCAGGTGCGCAGTATCCATCTGAAGACGATCACGCTGACATCTACCTATGGCAAAGTGAATGCTACGGTGAATATCAGAAAGGGTAGGGGTATCTATCAGCCGTCATTTACACAAGCCAGTAGCGCGACTAACGAGGCGACGTTCCTGGATACGGAAACGGTGCTCGACAATCAATACACGGTCACACCATTGGCTATTAACCAACTGGTCTATTGTGCCCCGTCTATTTTTGATATTAATGGTACGTATCTCACCCTCACCAGTGTATATGATGTCTATGATAAAAATGGGAACAACTTAGGTGAGAGGACATCGGAGAATAAACTCAGGATTACGGCATCCTCATTGGGACCCGGTCAGAAGAAAACGGTTGTCATAACAGTGAAACCTACTTACCTGTACGTCCTGTCAGACGGGGATCTGGATAATCCGGAATTTGAGATTAATTAAGAAGTGAACAAGATGAAACAATATACCACATATCAGACATTTATGAAGAACGGCAAGCGAGTGCTGTTCCTGATGCTCTTGGCTTTGACAGGGACACAGGCTAATGCGCAAATCAAGATTCATGGTAATGTCTATGGTGGTGGTAACGCAGGTGATGTAAAGGGTAATACGACGGTCAACTTGAGGGCTGGTGATCTGAACCGGGTTTTCGGTGGTGCCCGTATGGCTGATATTGATGGTAGGGCGTATGTCAATATTGATGGTGAACATGCCTCAGACTATATGCTCATCAATTATGTCTATGGCGGTAATGACATATCAGGTACGGTCGGCAAGAAGACTGAAACATCAGAAGCAGTAGCCTCTGTTCCGTCAGAGTTGAAAAAGGCAGATATTAATCACATTGACAAAACTTGGGATGCCTTTATCCGTATAGGTAATACGACCAAGACCAGGGTGGCTGATGGCGTGACCAAGAAACTGGAAATCTACATCGGTCAACTTTTCGGTGGTGGTAATGGTGACTATGACTATGATATTGTAGAGGGTGTTCATACCATTTATGAAAAAGGAAAGAAGGGTGATGTAAATAAAATAATTGCCACAACCACAGGCGATTTCCATTATCCTGATTTGGGAAAGACCTATCTGGAAATCCTTGGTGGCTCTATTGTGTATGCTTTTGGTGGTGGTAATAATGCGACGGTCTCGGAAAAGACTGTGATTCATGTAGAGAATCCGAGCGATGTGGTCAACAGTATCAAGGTGAAGACCAAAGAAGCAGAAGGAGAGAACCCGGAAGAATGGACGGAGTTGATATCCGATGATCGTATTGCAGAGATGGGTTACAACCCAGGCTATACCTATCCCACGAGTGCGGAATTCCAGATTGGTAGTTTCTTCGGCGGCAACAATAGGGCAGCCATGAGTATCCGTCCGACGTGGAATCTTATGGCTGGTAAGATCCGTAACCTCTATTCTGGTGGTAATGAGGGCGATATGACCAGTCGCGAAGGCCTTTTGTTGGAAATTCCCGAAACCTCCACACTGATTGTGGATAACCTCTATGGCGGTTGCCGTAAGGCTGATGTGATTCCTGGAGGTAATAAGGAAAGGCCTGACAAGGCTGACGATCTGGAAGGTTATTTCTTCCCAAAGAATAAAGGATTCTCTGCCCGTGTACTGGTGCGTGGTGGCGATGTCAATAACGTCTATGGCGGAAATGATATTTCCGGTAAGGTCTATGGCGGTAATGCGGTTGGTGTCTATACATCCATTCGTGGTGATCTCTATGGTGGTGGCAATGGTTCGTATCCCTATACCGATAACCCGGACTTGAAAGACGATCCAACATACGGTGATCTGTATTATGGTGATTCCGATCATCCATTTGAAGAGGATGCAGAGAATGCAATAGCCAATGATATAGCATCTGTCACTGCTCTCAATAACTACCGTCCCAATGCAGAACAGGTGTCACTCCGTGTAGCAGGAAAGCCTGACAAGAAAACCATTATCCGAGGCTCTATCTATCTGGGTGGTAACAGTGCTACGCTGTCAACGACCAAAGAGAATCCCATGATTGAGTTGAAAATCGGTTCTTATGTCATCGCAGAAAATGTGTTCCTTGGCAACAACGGTGTGAAAATGATAGAGTATCACGAAAAGGATGATGATCATTCTCATGAAGGCGTCTTGCGTACCTATAAGGATCTTGCGAACTTCACAAAGATGGATCTGACCAATCCGTCTGTATTCTCAAAATACATGGACGGTTGTGCCATGACCCTGATGCCCAACGTGGTATTCGACAAGACATCCAACCATGATCCTGATACTTATGTTGAATATTCTACCAGTTTTGGTTCTTTCTTCTGTGGTGGTAACGTGGGTAGTATGATCGCGTCGGGAACCACTACCATCGATTTTACTCATAAAGTGATCATCTTTAACAAATTGGTGGGTGGTTGTAATAGTGCCTATGTTGAGCCAACGGCCTACAACGCCGAATATCATGGTGGTGTCATCGGTTCAGAGAGTGAGCGGCTCTCCTTCGTTGATGCCAATCAAAAAATACGTGACAGGTTGGTGCTGAACCTGAATGGTCTGAAGATACAGCCGAAGCGCTGGAGGGATGCCAGTAAAACTGATCTGATCTGGAATACTATCTCTGCGTCAAGTGGAGAAGATGTGAGTCCCGTCATAGCAGGTTCTGGAAATGAGACGAGTTCTCAAGAAGACCTTGACCGCCGATTTAAGGGGGGCAATGTTTATGGTGGATGCTACAACAGTGGTCTCGTGAACGGCAATGTGATCATCAACGTCAATGCTCCTATTCTTGATCTCGAAGGCCAATATGCGGTTTTTGACAGGGTGCAGGAGGATGAACAGGGCGAAGCCAAGTTAAATGGCCACGACGAATTCACCATCCTTGAACGTCGCTCTGGCGTGATCCGTGGACAGCAGGGTATGGATGTGCTTGGTAAGGCACTCAACATATTCGGCGGTGGATATGGTATTGACTCTGAAATCAAAGGCAGTACCACCATCAACATCAACAAGGGTTATGTGTTCCAGGTCTTTGGTGGTGGCGAGATGGGTGCTATTGGTGTGCATGATGGTGAAGATGCTTCTGGTAAATATATATATAATTATAACCCGGACTATAGTACTTGTATCAACCTGAGTGGTCTTACCAACTTACCGGGTGTACCTAAGGGACAGACTGGCGATGATCCTGATATGGCCGAAGCGGAGTTTATCTATGGCGGTAGTTTCGAAGGTCCGATAGCAGGTAACACGGTGATTAATCTGAATAACGGTCGTGTGTTTGATACCTTTGCTGGCAGTTGTAATGCAGACATCCAAGGCCATACCGAGACGTATATTGGTAAGAACGGATTCCCCTATATTCGTGATGATGTCTATGGCGGTAACGACTTGGGCGGACGGATTCTTGGTAGCAAAAGTTTTAAGAGTCGCGTGCAGAATATGAATATGGTCTATGGCTATGACCAGACGAATAATCCCGATCCGGAAGTGCTGACAGCCAGTGCCTATGTTGAATATGTCAAGGGTCGTGTGGATACGATCTTCGGTGGCTGCTATGGATACTATAATTATAAAGATGACTATTTTGAGGACTATACATATTCTTTAGGAAATGCACATGCAGGCTGGGCTAAAAAGGGATTTACCAAGCCCCGCATGAACAATGCCTTTGTCAACTTCCGTCCTGAGACCAATAGTAATACCTACAACAAGGTGTTGAAGATTTATGGTGCAGGACAGGGATTCCCTGGTGAGGAAGGAAAAGACTCCCTGCAGAACCGCAGTTATGTGCTCATCGACATTCCACAGGAAATGCGAACCTTCCAGGAGATGGATGTCTTCGGAGCAGGTGCATATAGCGGTCTTGGCATGGGTGTTACGCCATCAGACTTGGTGGATCACAAGGATAACTCAGATAACGTCATTAAGGGCCAGCCTGACAATGCCTCAGCCATCATTGACCTGATGCGTGGCCGTATTAAGGATGTCTTCGGTGCCAGTTATAAGGAGGGTGTCACCCGTCGTACCGTCGTCAATGTACCGGCAGCCTCAACTATTTATGTGAACCGTATCTTCGGCGGTGGCTATGGTATCAGCAACGATGTGCCTTGCGATGCCATTGAGACGGTTGTGAACTGGGATAGTAATAATGCCATCGCAGAAGGTTACAGGATTGATGAAGATCTGGATGATGACGGTAACCTGAAGTCGGGAGGTATCTATGGTGGTAACAATAATTTCCGCCGTACGCTTTATAGTCAGATCAATATTACCTCAACGGTGAAGCAGAATGATGCAGGCTACTCTGCCAAGGTATTTGGTGCTGGTTATGGTAAGAATACCTGGGCTCAATATACGGAGGTGAACCTGAAGTCAGGTGCAAATGTCTATGAGGCATACGGCGGTGGCTATGGTGGTATGGTACTCAACAAAGAGTCCGTGGCCGCATGGGCGGATGTCTATAAGTCGTTGGGTGCAGGCTATGATGATACAGACTTTGACGATCCTCGGGAAAACCCGTTGTTCAAGACGAATCCTCTGGGTGATAAGACTAACACCAATGTCTATATCAACAAGGGTGCTACTGTCTATGGTTACTGTTATGGCGGCGGTCTGGGTGCAGATGCTACTGTGAGCGGTACTACCTATATCGGACTCCATGGCGGTATCGTGAACAAGGACCTCTATGCTGCTGGTACGAGCGGTGCCGTGCTGGATAAGTTCGGTCTGAAGACATTCACGGCGACTACCAATGCCTATATCGAGGGTGGTTCTGTTCGTAATGTCTATGGTGGTGGCTGGGAAGGTAGTGTCGGTAAGCACGAGGGTGAACTCGGTGCATCGGCAACCAATGATATTTTAGGTGTTACCAATGTGATCATCGGTATACGCAAGGATCAGGCCAGTATCCCTGCAGACTATGGCTTCTATCATGGCGTGCCAACCATCCAGCGTAACGCCTACGGTGGCGGTGAGGGTGGTGCCGTCTATGGCACAACCAATATGACCATCAATAATGCTTATATCGGCTATTATTACGATACAGACAATAAGTACAAAGAGAAACTCCACGACGAAACATGGTCAGACGAGACACATCCGGTGGGATCACCAAACTTCCGACTGGAAGACTGTGGTAATGCCTATGGTGGCGGTTACGATGATAACAGTAATGTTGATCATTCCAACGTTACCATTTGGGGCGGCCAGATCCGAAACAGTATCTATGGCGGTGGTGAGATCGCTACCATCGGACGCGGCTCTACTAAGGAGGACGGTGCGCTGCGTACCTTGGATGGCTTCTATGTCGGTGGTTCTACGAATGTTGAGATTTATAATGGCCATGTGCTCCGCGATGTATATGGTGGCGGTAAGGGCTTCAACCTTCTGGGATATGGTCATAAGGCTGATAAGGAAAGACGTTACACCGACGGTTATGTCTTCGGACAGACTGCGGTTTATGTCTATGGCGGTGAGATCGGCACAGTTGAGGGTGTTACTGATGGTTACGGTAACGTGTTCGGTGGTGGTAACATCGGCTATGTCTATAGCCCGTCATACATTGTTCAAAAGACTAAAAACGAAAAAACCAACCATCCCAATGGAAGTGATGGCTGTTCGCCTAACCACTGGTATTATTATGACAGCGATGATAATCTCTCTGAAGACTGTAAGGTCATTGTCTCGCCCAGACTACAGATTAAGGCAGATGGCACTAACGTGTCATTCGACGATAAGACCTATAAGCCATTCGACTATGTACCGACGGAATATCTGAATAAACTCCCGAAGAAAGATAAGAGTACCGAGACTTGGTCAGAAGAGTGGAACAACCTGATTACGGAAGAGGATGGGGAAGACCGTGGTGTGATGATTCATAACGCCGTGTTTGCCGGTGGTAATGTGTCTTCTAACAGTGACCAGACTTATGCCAATGCCACGACGGTCTATGGCAACACCTCTGCAACGCTTTATGATGCCTATCACCGTGACTTCATCACAGTGGGAACGGAGCATACGGGTGGCCTCTATGGCGGTGGAAACCTCTCGATGGTGGATGGCTATCGCGAACTGAACATCACGAACTATGGTACTGACTATTTCGCTCTGGAATCCACGATATCCCTCGAAAAGTATCGCAGCCTCTCTAACCGTGAGCGTGCTTACTTCAAGTTGAAATATAAATGCGTTAGTCCAATTAGTATAGACGGAATCGACTACACGCCAGAATCACAGCCTATCGACGAAGAACTGTATCTGAAATATCTGGATAGGTATCCTGAAAAAGCAGAAGATATCAAGGCGGCCTTTGATCCTTATGGCTTCTGCTCTATCTATGCAGGACGACTGCTGAACACCATCCAGCGTGCAGATCTTTGTGGCGTCTTTGGGTCACGACTGGTGCTGCAGGGTGCCAAGGACCGTGTGGCCGATGTGGGTGATGCTACAGAATATACGATTAACCGTGTGGGTGAACTGTCACTGAACCTCCAGCGTTCTATTATTGCTGCAGATCAGAGTGATTCTAAGGAAAAATTACACGGTAACTATTTCGGTATCTATAGCGTGGTAAACTATCTGGGTAACCTGACCAGTGACGTGCGCTTTAACAATACCAACCATCCCTATCGTGACAAAGATGGTCATGAGGTGGATAATATGACCTATTATCAATATAAGGCTGCTGATCCTACCAGTATAAATCGTAACATTGGTTCCAGTTATAATCAGGTGGCCTTGGCTTCGGGTGTGTTCCTGGAGATAACCACCGAAAAGAGTACGACAGACCATAAGGATTATGGTTATATCACAGGTGTGGTTGAACTCGACCTGATCAATGTGAAGAGAGACCAGGTGGGTGGTGGCTTCGTCTATGCAAAGAACGTGCATGGTGAACCGACTTATGATCCATCCATTACCAATTTGGTATTGTCACAATATAATCAGCAAGTAGGTAATGAAGTTTGTACCTATAAACAATACAGTTACTCATCGACATTGAAGACCTTTGAAACCTCAGGTAACTTCATCCACCCAGAGAAGCGCATTGTCGATGACTGCTATCCCACCAACAATGCATACGATCCCGCTAAGTCACCATACTCTGAGGCCCACTACTGGTATGTGAAGGGTGATGTGTATATCTACGACCGAACCGTGTCAGCCTATACAGGAAGTGCCACCGCTTATTCGAAGGAGGTGAATATCCCGCTGACCATCACGGCTGCATCGCATGGTAAGTTGACACTGGTGAATGTGAAGCCCAACCTCTATGCCTACCAGACGGTGAAGGAGAATGGCGATATTGTCAGAATTGGTACTAAAGATGGCGATACTGTATACGATAAGGTGTTTGTCAACAATGAGAGCGACAGTTATGGACTGAATGATGTCATCACCTGGTGGGAATGGAATAATCTGAGATCTGACGAACAGAGGTACTTCAGAAAAGAGACTTACGTGAACTGCGTCACCTGTAAGATAGGCGATACAGTCTATGAGCCGGGCACCTATGTGGTGGATGATGTCGATAAAGCCACACTCGAGACACAATTCAATAATAATCACAATACGATTACCGATGAAGACGGAAATGCGATATTGGATGGCAACCAAGAAGAAGCAGGTTTTGACTATATCTTCCGTTCGTCTAACAATATTGGTCACAATACAGGCTATGTGCTCACCTTCGACATGAATACCCCTGGCGTTTGGGACAGCTATTATACGGAGATCAGCGGTGATGGTAAGATGTCCACCAAACAGTATGAAGATTATACTGGTGATAAGGAAGAATGGCGCAAGGGTCCGACCTACTTCACTGATGATGAAGGTGTCTATGGCCAACGCTATTATAATAAGGGTGAGATTATCACAAAGGAGACAAAAGACAATTATCATGAAGGTTCTGGAGAGCAGGCGGAAGTGGAGACTGCTTATGTGGCCACAAAGAGCGTGACCTATAATAATAAGACCTACAATAAGGGTATGGCCATCTCTGCGACAGAGTTTAATGCGCTCGATGCAACGTCGAAGGAAGCCTTTGGCGAGGCATTCGTCTGCATCAATTCCGTCAAACTCGACGACCAGAATTATCTGTTGTTAAACGATCTGGTGACCCAAGCCCAGATTAACGATATGATAAGTACGTATGGGTCGAAAGCCGCTGAGATCAATGCCGCCCTGACACCTGCCTTTATCATTACTCAAAAAGGCTATTATGGTGGTAAGTGGTATGATGACGATACGAACTATAGTGCCATCAGTGCCTGGTGTTCTCTCACGTCTGACGAACGTAACCATTTCAACTTCAATTACGATGCGCTCGACCTGTTGTCGGATCCGAACTATCTGGATTTCTATGATGCTTCTGCTGGACACACGAAGACCATAGACGAAGCCTATCATTCGCCTTATAGTGACCGGGTGGATGTGGAATACGAGGCTGTATTCCAGGCTGATGCGTATGCAGATGATCATCAAGTCACGTATTTGAGTTATGATGGCGGCACGACGAAGATTGCTTCCAGTGAGAATCCTCGTATCTCTAACACCGTCTTTGAGACACAAGTCAAGAACGACCAGCGCCATTATACGCGCGTGAATCCCACGTCGGATAACTTAACTGATGATCATCTGTATGCAGTCTATATTGCTAATACTACTTTCGATGAAGGTGGTATCCCATACGGTAAAGGACAGGTCGTGGATATCGATGCTTACACCAAGAATCCTGGTAAGGTGGATAAAGTGAAATTCGCCAGTACGGGTGAACAGTATTACTGCTATGAGGATTATGTGAATGCTTCAGGCACTACGGTTAACAAGGGAGCCTTGAGCAGTCCGGAAACTCTTACGTCAGCAGAATACAACCTCCTGACCAATGACCAGAAATACTTCATCATCCAGGGTAAGGAACCGATTGGTGTGACTACGCTCTATGTCAGCAGTGAGAGTGATATCAAGGATCTGACTAAGGAGAGGATTATCTCTGCGATCTATCAATATACCTATTACGAGGCGGCAGATGGAGGTGGTATCAAACTGACTAATGAGTTGCATGTGGTGAATATCCATCTGGAACTGGAGAGTGGTGCGCCAAGAATTGGTGTGCTGAGTGATCCCTCTACGGTGTTGCCGGGTTATACTGTCGGTCTGACGGCTCCGAAGGTGGATCCGGGCCTCTATGAGCCGATAGGCAACGGATGGGAAATCTTCACCAGTTCCGACGATGCCGAGAATCACCGCAACGGTGTACCATTCGACAATGGTAATACGCCAGTCTATTGGTATCAGAACGAAAAGGCATGGGTGGCCTTCTACTCGAAGAACTATCTGGGTAAGACCTACTCGAACCCCGTAGCCATCAAGGTGGCCAACTACCATGACCTCGATGACGTGATGAAGGATAAGGAGCACCACATGTATGTGGATCATCCAGGTGTGGTGCGCAATTCGAAGATCTATATTGACAACCGCACATGTGTGAGCGATGCGTCGAAGAGTGAACTCGACCTGTTGAAGGACTTCTTCGATCTGAGTGTGTCAGGTGCAACGGCTGGCCATGCTGCACTTGATGACCATGTCAGGGGTGGTGCTGATCTGGACTTTATCCTTAACAGCAATGTCAGCCCGAAGGCATATACAGACTGGACTCCTATTGGCGATGATACCCAGTGCTTCGAAGGAACGTTCCACGGTGACGGTTATACCATCAGCGGACTTAATCATTCTCTGTTTGGTAAACTCTGTGGTGAAGTCTATAACCTCGGTGTCACCGGTTCATTTGGCGAGGCTGGTATAGCCGATACGGGTCAAGGTTATGTAGAGAACTGTTGGATTAACACCACAGGTACGCCCAATGGTACTGTCAAGGCTGTATTTGGTGCTCCGGCGACGACTGATGGAAAAATCCACGTGGTCAACTGCTATTATGAGAATGATAAGAATTATGCTGATGGACCTGCACGTGCGATGACCGAGACGGAATTTCACAATGGTACGGTGGCCTATAACCTCAATGGCTTCTATCTGAACAAGCGTTACTATGATAAGAAGTTAGGTACTACTGATAATTCCTATAATTACCTGAAGGATGATGCCAGCACAGGTCAATTGACAGAGAATATGGTCACTGGCTATTATCCGACGGAGCCAGATCCCGCGTATGGTGATATCGGATACGTGGAGGATCGCTATAAGTATCCCGACTTCATCTATTCAGGCGGTACAATCCCTGAATCGGCAGAGATCCGCATGAGGTCGGTGACCACGGGAACAGGTGCAAATGCTAAGACGACCATCTACTATTCGCCTATCTGGCCCGATGACTATATCTACTTCGGACAGACACTTTCTTATGGATACGATGCATCGCACCCGCATCAGGAGCGTCCGTCTCGTATCATGAAGAGCAGTGGACGACTACCTGCCGATGCTAATAGTAACCGTGTCTATCGCGCTCCAGCCTACTTCGGTAGTAAGGACATGGGTACTTTCCATTATAACAAGTCTGCTATTATTGCGGCATACGCCAAGAGGGCCAGCGATATTGACCAGATAGAACACGAGGCTTATCCGGGTATGACGGCCGTTGACTTCGCAGGACATAATGACTTCTTGCTTGGTGAAAATAGATACTACTTAGGAAAGTTCTCTGACAGAGAATTCTATCCGCCACTGCTCGATGATGATGGTCTGCTGAGTATCGCCAATGATGGTGTAACCAATAACCTGCTGGTCTATGCACCGTCTCAGACGGCCAATGCGGCTACCTACGGCGTGCTGAATGGCACGGAGACCACTGATCCGGCTTTCCCGGAGCCCGCATATAGTAATTATGTGATAGGTGATGATTATGGCAGTGTCGATGTCGCTCCTACACATACCGTCTTCGGTCACGTCGTTCAGAGCAACCTGATGACCACCAACGATCACCTGCTGGTGGACGAGCAGGACTTCAACTGCCCGATCTCTTACACCATGGGCGATGGCTACAGAATGTGGTATCAGCATGTGCCGCATGACTATGTGACCAATATCTCTGGCAAGAACAAGGGGTGGGAGAGTATCAGTCTGCCATTCCAGGTTAGTCTCGTTACCACCCAGCAGAAAGGTGAACTGACGCACTTCTACCAAGGTGATAATGAAGATGGAAGCCGCAATTCCAAGGGTCATGAATACTGGCTCCGTCAGTTCGACGGCAACTTGCAGAAGAAGATGGATAATGAGGCCGTCGTACCCGGTGTATATACGGCCGACTTCAATTCACTGCCTGCTACAGGATCGGATAAAGATTACACGAACCAGTTCCTGTGGGATTACTATTATTCTCTGAATAATGACAATGAGGATCCTACGGAAGCAGGTGACGATGCAAACGGTGAGGACTACAAGGTCTATTACAAGGATCTCCGAACCAATCCGAAAACCTATACGGCGTATCCGCTGCAACAGGCAGGCAAGGCCTATCTGATAGGTTTCCCAGGCGTTTCCTATTATGAGTTCGACCTGAGTGGTGATTGGACGGCTGCTAATACGGCATCGCCTGCACCTGCCAAGCTTGAACAGCAGACTCTCACTTTCGCCTCAGCGACAGGAGTGGAGATTAAGGTCAGCGATGATGAGATGGATGCTGCAAAGGCTGCAGAAGCCCGGACAACTGATGGTTACGCCTACGTACCTAATTATATGAATAAGAAGTTTGCATCGGCAGGAGAGAGTTTCGTGCTGGATAACGATGGTGCCAGTTTCGTAAGAAATGCTGCGGGTGCCACTGTCAGTGCGTTCCGTCCATACATTATCCCGGCATCTGCTCCCAACCCAAGTCGCGGTATTGATCCCAACGATGTCGAAAAGATCGTCTTCGGCAGTAGTTCGTATTCCGACGTTCTGCCGCATGGTGATCCTTCGGACGATTCGGCTCTCGGCATGTTGAACGCATACGCCAAGAAGAGTAATATCGTCGTAGAGTCGTCGCTCCGTTACGCCGTTGATGTAAGCATCTATACACCGGCAGGTCTGTTGGTTTGTTCCTTCACGGTGGGGGCTGGCGAGACGGTAGAACAACCCGTTTACAGTAACGGTGTATATATCGTTCGCTCGGAAGACGTACAATATGCAAAGAAGTTGATAGTCAATAGAAATAGAAAATAATTAAATACAGAAGATTATGAAAAAGGTCATGAAACATCTATGTGCTCTTGCTCTGCTGACGATGATCAGTTCGGTGGCTTCAGCAGAGGTCGTGGTCAATATAGAAGAGTCTTATGATGGTGGATCTGTAACTGTCAAAGGTCAAAGCGAACCCGCTGAGGACGGTAGTGTGGAAGTCACCATCACGGTGACTCCGGAGACTGGTTACTATATTGCCAAAAGTGATATACAGGTCATACTGACGTATGCTGGAGATTATTCGACAACGCGTGAAGGAGCCCCGCAGATTGGCGACAACGTCGATCTGACGTATGCAGACGGCGAAGATGTCGCTGATCTGACAGCATCGCGCGACTATTCCTTCACAGTCCCTGCCAATCTGGGTGCCTGGGTGAAGGTGGCCAAATTCCACTCTGCGCTCAATATCAGTGGTGACCCTGACTCAGAGGTGGTTTGGAGTTATGATGCCAAGTCTAATTCGATCTCTATTTCTGGTAAAGGTTCTACCTTTGACTTTGAGGGCGACGGCTTCACTGATCCATGGGCAAGTATCAGAGCCACCGTTACAAGTGTTCTGATCGAGAAGGGCGTGACCTATCTTGGCGCGAACATCTTTGCGGGTTGCACTAACCTTGAGATCATCACCATTGAGGATAACGAGCAGTTGTTGACGATGGGTGATGACGCCATCCCCGCAGGTGTGGATGTCGATGTGCCAGGTAATCTCTATAATGAGTATATGATCACTGACGGATGGAAGGATCTGTCTGTTATCAGCAAGGATGCAGTGGAGATGACAGGTGTCGAGTTTGGCTCAGGTAATCAATACGATGTCTTTGCGGATTTGGATCAGGCTTTGATGGTACCTTCTGTGGCCAGTATCTTTACCGTCTCCGACATTGATGAGCGGAGTCTGGTACTGACGAAGATGGATGCTGTTCCAGCAGGTGTACCCGTGCTGGTGTTTTGTGATAACAAGGATCTGAAGAATAAGAAGATATATACTGGTAAATCCAATGCAGAAGCCTCGCGTGCTAAGAACCTGCTGAATGTTGTGAAGGAAGACGATGGACTGAAGGTAAGCCTTGGTGAAGTCTATCTGATGTATAACGACGTGTTCTACTATTCACAGACCTGCACGATTCCCAAGGGCGGTGTCTATCTCTCTATCCCAGAGGATACCCCTCCAGAGAAAGCACGCGCCAGTTATGCCCTTGGTTCTGGTGACACTACAGGCATTAAAAGTGTGATCCCTGTCCTCTCCAATGACGAGGGAGCATGGTATGGCCTTGACGGCCGTAAATATGATGTGATGCCCACAAGCAAAGGCATCTACATCAGAGGTGGAAGAAAAATGATCATCAAATAATATTGTTGAATTATTGCGGAGACATGAAGAAGACTATGATGAGGATACTTGCTGTTGCCCTGCTGATGATGGTCAGCATGGATGCAGGAGCCAAGGTAAATGTTGAAATAGGAAAGTTTGAAGGAGGAACCATTAAAGAGAAGGGGCAGACTGATCCTGACGCTAATGGTTTGGTTACCGTTACCATCACCGTCACCCCCGACGATGGCTACACCATCAAGAGTTCCGATATCACCGTTGTTTCCACATACCCCGCCATAGGCTCCCGTACCACCCGCTCTCCTGAAATCGCCGGAAACCTGACCCTCGAAGGCAAAGACCCAAGCGATCTCTCAAAGCCACGTGACTATCAGATCACCGTCAACTCCAACTTTGGCATTTGGGTCAAAGAGGCCAACTTCACCAATAATGGATCGAAAAATAGAAATATCATTGCAGGCACATGGTATATTGCCAACAATAATTTTATTAATAATAAATCTAACTATTCTGATTCAAACCCATCTGTCAACTATTATCTAGTTCCTGCAGGTGACCCGCATCAGCCCCACTATGCAGATGCCTATTTTAATAATCAATATAGCAACGATAATTCTGCTAGTGGCGATTATACGGGTGATAATTATGGAGACCCGGAGCAACCTTTTATGACTACAAAAAAAACCAGCCAGGATGCAAACTCTGTTTGGGAGTTTATTCCTGTGCCTAACGAAAGTGGATTTTATTATATCTATCATGTATCCACTGGGAAATATGTCGTTTATGAGCCTCCATATAAAAAAGCGACAAATAGAAAGTCTATGCACCTTTTGGAGATTGATAATCCTGGAGATAATGCAAAATACGTAATTACCGAGTCAACTCCTGGGTATAGTATTTATCCTAAAAATGTAAGTGGTTGGTACTTCAATCCTGCTGGTAATCAAACGGATTCTTATTATGCTAATGGGGGAGATTATTTACACAATGGAATGGTAGGAGTATATAATGTCAATACAGGTAATTCTATATGGTATTTAGAAGCAGCACAAATATTGGAAACAACACCTGTAATCACGTCTGATGAAACAAATAAACAGGTTACTATCACATGCTCAGATCCAGATGCATCCATATATTATACTATTGACGGAACATCTCCGAAGACAACCAGCAGTCAATTCACAAGTTCTATAACTTTGGATATTGGTGCTACAAGTAAAAAAATCAAGGCGATAGCCTATAAGAATGTCGATGGGAAACTTTTAAGTTCTAAGCCAGCGTCTCTTGTTGTTGACTGGCGCTCATTAATTGAGATATCTTCACTCGACGATATTGATCCTGCGGGCTATTACAAGTTGACAGATGATGTTTCGACCAGTGGTCTTGACATCACTTTCACTGGAATGCTTGATGGAGACGGTCACACTATCAGTGGTTTAACCTCACCACTGTTCAAAATTGCCGACGGTGCTACTATCAATAATATTATTCTCGACGATGTTAACATCACTACCAGTGGTAATGCTGGTGCTATTGCAGGTACTGCTAAAGGGGCTACTCGTATATATAATATTGGCATTCTTGGTGGTAGCGTGGGAGGAAATGATGATGTTGGTGGCCTTGTTGGTTCTCTCGATGGTGAAGCACGTGTTATCAATTGCTATTCTTATGCAGACATTACTGGGGGTAGTACAGTTGGAGGAATCGTTGGAAAAAATAGGGTTTCTACGACATCTTCTAATCTGAAAACCATGGTCATGAATTGTATGTTCTATGGTAACATCTCAGGGGGTAGCAATAAAGCGCCCATTTACAATGGAGCGATCATCTCAAATGTGGGTGAAACAGGTGTGGGTAATTACAATTATTTCTCCGCTGATGCTGCTTATGTCCAGAATAATGATATACAAACATACAACTGTGCCCTCATGGCAGAAACACGCTTTTTACAGCGCTTTGAGTTTTATCGCTATTTGCTCAATAGTCACCGAGAGTTAGCAGCATGGTGGGCTACGGGAGACAGAGCAAATAAAGACCTTATGGCGAAATGGGTGCTGGAGCCTTCACAAATCGGGAGTGAACATCCTTACCCGATTCTTAAAGCCCCCAAGGACGATGAAGAAAAATATATCCAATATCCCTCGGTAGTGAATATTGATGCTAAGAATGCCACCACTCAATTAGAACGTAATAAGGGTGGCAAGTTAGGTACATTGACCGTCAATATTCAGATGGCTGACGGAGCACAATTTGCACGTCCTGATGGGGCTACTATTACTACTCCACAGTTAACGCTTAATATTACAGATAAGGATTACGACCATTTCAACTTTAACTATTACAAGGTACAACTGCCTTATTATAACGATGTAGGCACCAACAACTATACGGGTCAACGTGCGGTGACGGGTTGGAAGATTGTTAGCATTACTGGTGGTACACCCGGAACGTTTAAAACAGCATTATATGATGCTTCGACTGACACAAATGGCAATATAACCGATGCTCCCTATAACTTCGCTGATCGTTATTGTACAAATAAAGACCTTTTCAGTGTTAGTAAGCGCGTATTCAGTCAAGGTGCTTATTGGGACGTACCTGAGGGAGTAACCGCAATTACCATTGAACCTTATTGGGCTAAAGCTGCGTATGTTGCCGATGAATATGCCGATGTCGTTTACAGTGCAGATATGAAAACGGCGTACAATGTATCTTATGTAGGAGGTGGACAAATATACACTAATGGTACAAGTATTTTTAATGGAGATAATAATCAGAAAGTTTATAATAGTATCAGCAATGCCGTATCAGAGCTTAACCCCAATAGTAGTCATACTGTCAACGATTATGCAGTGGTTCTTGTAGGCAATTACCATGAATACAGTGGAAATGCCCAAACTCTTGGAAATGGGAAACCATATACTGTTACTTCCGTAGATCTTGATGGTGACAATGAACCTGATTATTCTTTCATGTGGCGTTTTGATGGACGAACAAAATTTCATGCTGTCAAATATGATTTTCTGAATCTTATTGGTCTTGGCATGGCTCAGAAATCAACGGGGAGCAAAGGCTCTTATAATTTTGGTATACCACAACCACTCAATTGGTTTGAGGTGACCAATACGGCTTTGTTCCGTGTTACTCAGATGGAATATAGCCCTGCTAATCGTACGAAAAAGCCTATTATTATGCAAGGCGGTGTCATTGAGCAGTGGGTTACTCAACAAAATAATGCTGGCGATAAGGTTGAGTACTTCCTTGTGGGCAGCAACGTATGGTTTAAGGAGTTCCATCGAGGCAGTCACCAAGATAATGATAAAATGAGTACGCCCCATCCACCTCTTTCTGTTACTGGTGGCGACTATGAGAAGTTCTACCTTACAGGCGCTTACCAACCGCAATCTAATAATTACAATGACGATGCTGAATGCTATATTAATGGAGGCCGGTTTGGAACTGTTGCAGGGGCAGGTATGGAAGGTATCGGAGATGCAACCAATCATACCAAAGGTAATATTATCTGGCAGATTGATAATGCTGACATCAATGAATTCTTTGGCGGTGGCATAAATGGCGAGAAGCCCATAGAAGGTAATATCACTACGATTATTCGTAATAGCCATGTGGGGCTGTTCTGCGGTGGCCCTAAGTTCGGTGATATGAATAGTGGGAGAACGGTGAAAACCACAGCTACTAATTGTCATTTTGGAACCTACTTCGGTGCAGGCTATGGGGGAAACTCCTACTATCGTGCTGCTCCGATGAACTTTAGTGATGAAAAAAATGATCCGTGGAAGTCTAATAATGATAAAGGATTTAATCTTAATTGGAACCAATGGGTTGCTGGAACGATAAAAGCAAATAAAAATAATGGTGATTATCCAGATAATATAACATATACTGGATACAACAAGGATTACATTAGTGCTTTTGGAGGTGTTTCGGTGGGTATCGATTATCATTTTATTCCTAAGTCTGACAATACCTACAATGTGGCCCGTTTGTTTTTAGATTTTGTTAGTTTTTCATTAGCAACCACTCATAACGTCACCTCTAAACTTACAGGTTGCACCATTACGGGTAATTTCTATGGCGGTGGTAGTCTTGGAGCGGTGAATGGTCCTGTGACTTCTACCCTTACCAACTGTCAAGTGGATGGAAGTGTCTTCGGTGCAGGTTATTCAGTATCATTGCCAACTGTAAGTGTGATGCCCACCACAGGCTTCAAAGTGGAACCAAACTACGATACAAACACAGGTGTATTTATGCCTGGTGAATTGCCTGATTATGAGCCAGAAGTTTACCATTGGGAACATGCAGAAACTGTCAACTCTACTGAAACTGCTATTGATAAAGAAAATCATATCCTTTACACAGAAAAGAATCTTACAGCTCTCGGCACAGTGACAGGAAAAGTAACACTGAATATCGAGGGTACGACAACTGTCGCAGGCAGCGTCTATGGCGGTGGTGAGGAATCGGGTGTCGATGGCGATACAGAAGTTAATGTTACTGGTGGCACGATTGGCTATGCCGATGCACCAACATATGGTGCCTTGGTTGGTAATGTTTATGGTGGTGGCAAGGGATTGGCCGATAAGGTTGATGCCGGCTTAGTGACAGGAAACACCAATATCAATATTAGTGGAACGGCAGAAAAGCCTTTCATATACCATAACATATATGGTGGCGGCGCTTATGGATCGGTGGGTACATTTACCTACGATGCCAACAAAAAAATTACAGGTTATACGTCTGGCGGTACCTGTACGGTAACTATTACTGGTGGTAAAATCGGTACGACTGGTAATGAAAATGGTATGGTGTTCGGATCGTCACGAGGCGATGTGAGTACTCCAGTTAATGGGGTAGATCCAAATGACAATCTGGCATGGGTTCATGACACGCATGTGATTATAGGAACTGCCAACTCCACAGAGTTAACTTTCCCGCAGATCAACGGTTCCGTCTATGGCAGTGGCGAGAATGGCCATACATTTGCCAACACGGTCGTTGACATCCACAGTGGTACGGTCGGTATCCCTTCTGGTGAGGCGATTACCATGGATGATGGTAAGGATTACGATGGCCCCAGATATCCCAACCGTGGTAATGTCTATGGCGGTGGTTGCGGTACGGATACCTATGACGTAGATGGTAAGACATATTATAACCTCAATGCGGGTATCGTGTTGGGTAACTGTACGGTGAACATCGACGGCGGACATGTCGTACATAATGTCTATGGTGCTGGTGCCATGGGATCGGCCGGTAAATTTACGACGACAGAGGGAAAGCCGAGTTCATGTGAAGACAATACTGGTGTTTGTTATGTCAACATTAGCGGCGGAATGGTTGGTATGCCAGGCGCAAGGATGACTGCTACTAATGGTCCTGATGACTTCGGCCATGTGTTTGGTGCTGGTCGTGGTGAAGTACGGGATTCTACGGTCTATGCTAACATGCGGTTGGTGGGTTATGTCAACGAAACCCACGTGGCCATCGAGGAGGGCGCCTTTATTACTGGTTCGGTATATGGCGGTAGCGAGAGCGGACATGTGCTTGGCGATACCTATGTCACCGTCTCGGGTGGACAGATAGGATGTGGTGAGAATCAGACGGAGGCATATTCCCCACAAGCATTTACTGGTGCTTTCGATGATGCAGGTAACGTGGTGAACCCGTTGGAAGAATGTGCTCACTGGACGTATGATACGCATAACTCTCCATACGACAAGTTCTCTGGGGATGACGGATATGAAGCGTCAGGTGGTCTGAAGACTGCCACCGACGGCCATACCTTCTATGGCAATGTGTTTGGTGGCGGCAGTGGTTACTATCCGTATGCTCCTGGCAAGTGGGTGCGCTCGGCTGGACTGGTGGAGGGTAGCACGCATGTGCTGATTGAAGGCGGTCATATCCTGAGTAATGTCTATGGCGGCAACGAGCATACTGATGTGTATGGCAGTTGTACTGTCACGATGACAGGCGGTACTGTCGGTGTGCCGAGGACATGGTCGCAGAAACGGGCTGAACCCGTTCTTGGCAATCTCTTCGGAGCAGGAAAGGGCGACAAACGTGTGCTCTTTAACCAATGGACTAATGTGACCAGCACTACCGTCACCGTTTCTGGCGGTACGGTCTATGGCTCTGTCTTCGGCGGTGGTGAGGACGGTCATGTCTTAGGTGACGCGGAAACAACGATCAGTGGTGCTTCTACCGTTATCGGTACGCTCGGCACCACAGGTTACGACGGTAACGTGTTCGGTGGCGGACGTGGCTCCTACACGGCCCTGACGGCTGGTGTGGTATGCGGCAATGTGAATCTTAACATTGAGAATGGCTATATGAAGGGGTCTGTCTATGGTGGCGGCCGTCTGGCTTCAGTAGGTACACATCTGGCAAAAATCGACCAAGAAGACTATTATGGCAGAATAATCTCTGATGGCAAACAACAGATTATTGGTGAGAATGACGTGGATGCAGATGTGACTCACGGCCATATCACTATTACTATCAGTGGTGGAACAATCGGCGCCGTCAAAGATGGCAGGGTGTTGACTTCACAATACTCCATCGGCGATGTGTTCGGTGGTTGTAAGGGAACAACAGAAGGCACTATTCTGGAGAAACTTGGTATCGCTAAAAGTACGGTTGTCAACCTATTGGGCGGTACAGTCGGCAATTCCATTTATGGTGGCGGTGAGGTTGGTTTCGTCGGTGAGCGTGGTCTTATTGACGCTCCTGAAACAGCCTTTGCAAAAGTTAACTTGTTGGGCGGTTCTGTGAAGAATGTCTATGGCGGCGGATTAGGTCTGAAAGATGGTGTTGGTGGAGCCCAGACTAATGCTCCGGCACTTGTGAGAGGTAATGTAAAGGTTAACCTCAACGGACTGGAACCTGATGATTATAATTCTACTATTCATAGTTCTTTTGTAACAGATTTTAATGAGGACGGAAATGAAGGGGTCGATTTCTATCGGGTTAATAACCGAGTTGACGGCTGTGTCGTGACAGGCAATATTTTTGGCTGTAACAATGTCAATGGTACGCCAGAAGGTCATGCGAAACTACATGTCTTCATGACAACGCCAGAGTCTCGTCAACTTCCTGAGCCGGGACAGACATCAGATAACTATGATGTGGCTGCCGTCTATGGTGGTGGTAACCAGGCAGACTATGAACCTACCGATGATGAACAGAAGACAGAGGTCATCATCGAAGGCTGTGGTCTGACAAGTATTCAGCAGGTGTATGGCGGCGGTAACGCAGCAGCCACGCCTGGTACACTGGTGACTGTTAAAGGTACGGAACTGATTGATGAGGTCTTTGGTGGCGGTAATGGCGTCAGTACGGACGACTTTGATAATCCTGGTGCTAACGTAGGTTTCAAGACAGGTACGGAAACACCATATACGCTTGGTGACGGTGTGGCATTGGTCAGACTGATGGCCGGTAACATCCACTATGCCTATGGCGGCAGTAACACCAAGGGTGATATTCGTGGTGGTTCGTCAGTGGAAACCGTCGATAATGAGTGGATAGAAAATGTAAGTACGGCCTGTTGTGAGGAACTGCATGTGGATGAGATGTATGGTGGCGGCAAGAATGCCGGTATGAAGAGTGGTACCAATATCATTCTGGGATGTTCAAACTCCACCAACTGGGTGAATGAGATCTATGCAGGTGCCGAGAATGCCGATGTAGAAGGTGATTGTAGTCTGACGATCACCAGCGGAATGTTCAAGCGCGTCTTTGGTGGCAATAAGTTCAGCGGCAAACTGAAGGGCAGCATCACGGTGAACATCGAGGAGAACGGCCAGTGCGGCATCCCCGTCATTATCGGAGAGTTGTATGGTGGTGGTAATAAGGCTGCATACTCCGTCTATGGCTATGATAATAATGGCAATATGTTGACCAGTGGTGAACGCAAGTACAACGATCCCGTAGTCAATGTCCGCGCCTTTACCAGTATCGGTAACATCTATGGTGGTGGTTATGGTTCCGGTGCCATCTTGTATGGTAATACGAACGTGAATATCAATGAAACACTGAACCATCAACCTGATGCAGAATCTTACTCTGGTAATGCGTATCCTGGTGGTGTGTTACACTTGGTTACAACCTTAGAGGAAGTTGACGTGAAGCTTTATCCACATGAGGATGGCAAGATAGGTGTCATTGGTAACGTGTTTGGCGGTGGTAATGCCGCAGCCGTGTATGGTAACACGAATGTGAATATCGGTACGACCACCGAGGAACCGCTCCAGCAGTTGGATAACAATGGTAATCCTTTATACGAAGATGTGGTAGTAGAAGGCGACACTAAAAAACAGCCCGTGAAGATTCTGACCCCTGTGGTCGGTGCTGATATTCAAGGTAACGTCTATGGAGGTGGTAACGAAGCCATCGTCACTGGCGATACCAATGTCACCATCGGTAAGGACGGTAGCAGTTTGTGATGAAGTGAAATGCCTATGAAAGTACTTGTGATATCGTCTGTAAAGACGCATCCCACAGATTTGGGCAGTTCTAAGTTTATCGTAGAATACTGTAACCTCATACGTTCGTTAGGGCACGACGTGTATTTCCTGCATATTGTATGTTATGCGGTCAATAAAGGCAATATCATGCGTATAGAGAGGGATCGGCAGGAAACTGCTAAAATATGGGGTGATCACTATTATGAATACAAGGAATCCCTTTTCAGTTTTATTAGACGCCGGTTACTGTTGCTATATAGAAAGTATTTCTGTAAGAGTTACCTACATTGTGATGACAAGTATTATATTGGATTGGCTTCGTATGTTCAAAGGATAGTGCGAAAGGACCATATTGATGCCTGTCTCGTTAATTATTTCTGGCTGACAAGAGTTTTTCTGCATCTGGATATCCGAAAGAAGGGAATCATCACTCATGATGCCTATTCTTTTTACAGGCAAAGGAATCCTAATATTATGACAGACCTGAATCTACGGCCAGAAGAAGAAGCGAAAGCACTCCAAAGATGCGACTATGTGTTTGCCATGCAAGACAAGGAGGCTACCTTGTTTAATTATCTGGCTCCCAAAAGTATCATCTTAAAGAGTTATTGTTCGAGCAAGATTAATATACAACCACAAGTGGGTAATCATCATTTGCTGTTCTTCTCGAGTGAATGGCAACCGAATATCCTTGGTTTGCAATGGTTCCTTCATGATGTGTTCCCACATGTAAGAGACAGGTTCCCAGATTGCAAACTCGTGATCGGCGGTTCTATCTGTACAGAATTGAAATGGTTGAATGAGAAACCTGGCATTGAGTTGCTTGGCTATGTGGGGGATCCTGCCGATTTCTATCGGTTAGGTGATGTTGTCATTAATCCGACATTCTCTGGAGCAGGGCTGAAGATAAAGACTATCGAGGCCATCTCGTTCGGAAAGGTAGTCGTTTCTCATCCTCATAGTGTGGAAGGTATCTTCTGCAAAGACAAAGCCCCGGTTTTGGTGGCCGAAGATCCTGAAGAATGGGTAGGCCATTTTGAAAAATGCTGGCACGATAATAGTTTCATTGGTAATATGAAAGACATGGACAGGGCATACCTACATGAGATGAACCAATTTATACTCTCTCAATATCAGGAGTTTTTGTCTGAGTGTAAATGATAAATGCATATTAATACGTCGAAAATACTCCAATAAATTTGGTACTTTGCCCACTTATTTGTAATTTTGCAACCGATTTCAAAAGTTAACCCCTTGCCGCACCCTCGTGCAGGGTGGGGATGGACTATCAAAACGACGGCTCTCGGGTAGGGCGGGCACAGTTCATAGGGATATGTATAACATTTAAAACAAAAGCTATTATGGCAGAAATGAATTTCGGTGGCGTGATGGAAACTGTTGTCACCAGCAAAGAGTTCTCTTTAGAGAAAGCACGTGAAGTATTGAAGAATGAGACGATCGCCGTGATCGGTTACGGTGTGCAGGGTCCCGGACAGGCCTGTAACCTGCGCGACAACGGTTTCAATGTGATCGTTGGTCAGCGTCAGGGTAAAACCTACGACAAGGCTGTGGCCGACGGTTGGGTACCTGGAGAGACACTGTTCTCTATCGAGGAGGCTGCTGAGAAGGGCACGATCCTCTGTATGCTTCTGAGTGATGCTGGTCAGATTCAGCAGTGGCCCACTATTAAGAAATATCTGAAGCCGGGTAAGACCCTGTATTACTCTCATGGCTTTGCTATCAACTGGAGTGACCGCACGGGTGTGATTCCCCCGAAGGATGTCGATGTGATCATGGTGGCTCCGAAGGGTTCCGGTACTTCTCTCCGTACGATGTTCTGTGAGGGTCGTGGCCTGAACTGCTCTTACGCCGTCTATCAGGACGCTACGGGCAAGGCCAAGGAGAAGACACTCGCCTTCGGTATCGGTATCGGTGCCGGTTATATGTTCGAGACAACCTTCCAGCGTGAGGCTACCTCTGACCTGACTGGTGAGCGTGGTTCACTGATGGGTGCCATCCAGGGACTGCTGCTGGCACAGTACGAGGTGCTTCGCGAGCATGGACACTCTCCCTCGGAGGCTTTCAACGAGACTGTTGAGGAACTGACCCAGAGCCTTGGCCCGCTCTTCGGTGCAAAGGGTATGGACTGGATGTATGCCAACTGCTCGACCACCGCTCAGCGTGGTGCCCTCGACTGGGCGCCCCGTTTCCACGATGCCATCAAGCCTGTGATGGAGTGGCTGTACTACTCGGTGCAGACGGGTAACGAGGCTCAGATCACCATCGATGCCAACTCTAAGCCTGACTACCGTGCTGGTTTGGAGAAGGAATTGGAGGCTATGCGCAACCAGGAGATGTGGCGCGCTGGTGAGACTGTACGCAAACTGCGTCCAGAGAATCAGGATGTATAATATCAAGGTACGGGGGTGTGCATGTGCGCACCCCCGTACTTATTTAATTAATATATGGGAAAATTAGTTATTAATTCGTATGATGAATTCGCAGCCCATCTGGGACAGGAATTAGGTGTCTCCGACTGGCTGCAGATCGACCAGGACCGTATCAACCTGTTTGCTGATGCTACGCTCGACCATCAGTGGATCCACGTGGATGTGGAGCGGGCCAAGCAGGAAAGCCAGTACCACAGCACCATTGCCCATGGCTATCTGACACTCTCCATCCTGCCTTATCTGTGGGAGCAGATCATCGAGGTGAATAACATCAAGATGCTCGTGAACTATGGTATGGATAAGATGCGCTTCGGACAGCCGGTGGTGACAGGTTCCCGCGTCAGGATGACGACGAAACTGCACAATATCCAGAACCTGCGTGGTATCTGTAAGGTGGAGATTGACTTCAAGATTGAGATTGAGGGACAGCGGAAGCCTGCTTTGGAGGGCATCGCTTCGTTCTTGTACTACTTCGTTTAGTGGTTAGAGGTTAGGGGTTAGTGGTTAGAGGTTAGAGGTTAGAGAATAGTTGGATAAACGTTGAGAGAATATGCAAGATTTCTTTTATAGGAAGTTGCTGGTGTATCAGCACGCAATGATACTATTAGAAGACGTTTACAACCTAACCAAGACATTTCCCCAACAAGAACAGCACGGTCTTACCAACCAAATTCAGCGTGCTGCTGTTTCTATACCCTCGAACATTTTTCGGCTGAAGAATTGCAATCACAAGATACCAAGATAGCAACTATTGCAAAGATGATTCTTGGACTCAGAAAGAATTTAGAAGAAAAAATAAATAATAATTCGGTTAAGTTTGAGGAAGTTTCAGGGGAAAATCAGATCTCTAACCCCTAACCCCTCACCTCTAACCACTAAATATATTCATACATGGGAGGTTTTTTTGGTACCATTTCCACAAAGAGTTGCGTAAACGACCTGTTCTACGGCACGGACTATAACTCGCATTTAGGTACGAAACGTGCGGGTTTGGTGATGTTTGACAAGGAGAAAGGCTTCAGCCGTAAGATCCATAATCTGGAACGCGACTATTTCCGTTCGAAGTTTGAAGACGAACTCGACTCGTTCTCTGGCAACCAGGGTATTGGTGTGATCAGTGATACGGATCCTCAGCCTATCATTGTGAATTCACACTTAGGACGATATGCTGTGGTGACTGTCGCAAAGATCAACAATTTGCGTGAGATCTCCGAAGAACTGTTGGCCCGGCGGATGCATTTCAGTGAACTCTCCGCCAACAATATCAATCAGACGGAACTTGTGGCCCTGCTCATTAATATGGGACGTACCTTCGTGGAGGGTATCAATCTGGTGTATAAGAAGATCGAAGGTTCGTGCTCGATGCTCATCCTCACAGAGAAAGGACTGATTGCCGCCCGTGACTTCCTTGGACGTACACCGATTGTGATTGGCCAGAAGGATGGCGCATTCGCCGTGTCGAGTGAGACGACAAGTTTCCCGAACCTGGACTTCCATCGTGTGAGGGACTTAGGCCCTGGTGAGATTGTCTATCTGACGGCCGACTCGATGGAGGTGCTGC
>Ga0310690_10001776_pt1 | contig 37363 bp, 51 predicted proteins | sample AusTroGonzalo_MG_2_FD_207661 | JGI IMG/M metagenome (GOLD analysis project Ga0310690, IMG submission 207661) | Bovine rumen microbial communities from tropical cattle in Woodstock, Queensland, Australia - Gonzalo_04 (v2) (version 2) | ecosystem: Host-associated > Mammals > Digestive system >...
AGTTTATAGAAACACAATATTAGATTACATAACAAACCTAGAACAAGAAAATGAAAGATTAGGTAAATTATTTTATGAAAGAAATGAAGAAAATATTAAATTAAAATCAAGAATAGATAAAGCAAATTGGTGGTTAAAAGAAATGTTAAAACAAGCAAAAAGTGAAGAAACAAAAGCAATTATAAATGGAACATTAGAATTATTATTAAATGGTGGTGATGAAGAATGAAATATGAAAATGATTATAAAAAGGAATATGAAGAATTTTGGAAAGACATAGTAGAAAATGAAGATGGTACATTAAATAAAGAACAAGTAATGAGAGAATTAAGTGATTATTCAATGGTTATGGATAATTGTGCGAAGGCTTATTCCACTATGACTAATGGAAGAATATCAAAACAAAATACAATGTTTTTTGAAGTAGAAAATATTTTTAATGAATTATATTTAGATAATAGCATTGTTGTTGATGATATGATAGAGTTTTTAAAAGAAAAGGATATTGACGAATTAAAAAATAATATTAAAAGTTATTTTGGAATTATTGATTAGGAGAGTGAAATAACAAATGTTAAAGATAAAAAGAATAATGCACATTATAAAAATGTTAAAGAAAGCATTAGATGTTAAAACAATAAAAGAAGTAGAACATAAAATGGAAGAATTTTATAAAGATTATGGGGTGTTATAAATGTTAAAGATTAAAGATAATGTAGATTTAAAAGAATTAGAAAATTATGGGTTTAAATTAAATGATATATATGGTTGGAGATATGAATACAAAAATAGTGAAACTATAATCAATAATGACAATCCAGTATTAGCACCATATAAAGATATAAATGTTGTTTGTTTGGTTGATAATAACTTATATATACATTGTAATACACATTTGGTTAAAATACCTGATATTATATATGACCTAATAAAAGCAGATTTAGTAGAAAAGGTAAGTGATGAAGAATGAATTATAATAAAATAATCAAAGATTTAAAAGAAAGAAATGATAAATTGGAAAATCAAAGAAGACAATTTGAATTAAAGTTATATCACGAACAACATATTGTAGAAGAAAAAGACAAAGAAATAGAAAGATTAAATAATATAATAAATGATTTAGATAAAATGTTTGAATATTATTTTTTAGGCAATTTAAAATATGACCAAGATACAGTTAATACGATTTATATAAAATATATTAAATTAAAAGAATTGAAAGAAGGTAAATAATGAATAAAGAAGAATATGATGAAAAAAAGAATGAATATGATAAAAAAATAGTTAAGTTAAACCCTAAATTCTTTACTGAATGTGTAGATGATGTTGAATATGTAGTTCCTATATGTAATGATGTTAATAAAGTGATAGAGAAAGCAATAGAGAAAATGATAAAGGAAGATATAAAAAATAAAAAAATAAATAAATCTTTACAAAACTAGAAATAAGTATCATAATTATGTATGGTGATGATAAATGTATAGATTATATGATATGAGCGTTGTAAAATTAATAGATATGAGTGAAAATGAAAAACACATACTTGATACATTAGGAGAAAGAATAAGCAAAAGTAAAAATGATAATTTTTTTTATAAGATAATATATCATTATAATGAATTAAATATGGACGAAGGATATAAAACAATAAAAACAGTAGGGCAATACTATGATTATTGTAGAGAATACGAAGAAAAACAATTAAAAGATATGTCTTGCTGTGATTTAAAAAGAAGCATTGTAAAAAGAAAAAAACTATGATATAATTAAATTGTTTAAACTGTGGAGAACAACACCACTTAATTGTAAGTGTTGTTCTTTTTTATTTTAGTATTGACTTTTATAATTTATAGTGATATACTTATATTACAACAAAGAGATATACAATAGAAAGTGAAAATTTTGTTCTTTGACAAATGGATAATTGAACCATATGAAAGACTAGAATGGTAATCTAGTATGGATTATAACCAAGACAGGTCTAATTAAAAGGATACTTTTAATATATACGCTTTACTGAATGTAGTAATATATTTCGGTGTGAGTAAGAAACTTACGAAAGAGGTTATAAGTGGTCTAAACATAAGAGAATATAAGGCATAGTTCTATCCGTTATCGTAATTCGACATGTGTGATGTACACAGTGTAGGGCAACAAGACTATTAGAGTAGCATCTAAAGGTCACGATTGTAATGCTAAAATAAGATATAGTGTGGTTGTTGAAGCATAGTAAAATATGTGTATAAGGATAGTTTATAGTACAAGTAGCACAAATCAACCAAAAAATATTACATTTTGAAATGTATCAATATACTACGATGATAGTATAATAGTATGATATTCCTAATTCGTGTGAAAGTTAGAGGAAAAAACCTTTATGGCAATTTAAAATGGTAAAAGAGGCGATAGGTTCGCTACCTACAAGGACTTTTACTAGCCATTGGCTGAATAATATTTGTTTATGTTAGACTAATAGGAAAACTATCAATTATCTATTTATCAAAGGGCAAAATTAAAATCAGTTCTGGATTGCCCTTTAGTTAATTTTCCTAGTGTTGCTTTTTGAAGCAGCACTCTGACAATGCTTGTTGCACACCTACTTTCAGCATTGTTAGAGTGGTGTTCCATAGAGAACACTCATTGCTCCAATATTTTAGTGCTATCTATTTATAGGTAGCACTTGGGTAGATATGACTATTAGTATAGTTGGCTTTATAAATGCAATTCCTATTCATATCTGCTCAAGTGGTGCTTACTAAAAGCACTAAAGCAACTACTTTCTAAACAAAAAAGAAGATGTTTAATCTTCTTTTTTTGTTATAACATCTAAATTAAATCTAAAATTAGTTCTTAATTTAATTACATCAACTTTATAAGCATTTTGTTCAAAGTAATCAATAGGAACACTTTTTCTAGTGCTATCTTCAATAAATTCAATAAAATTTCTAATAGGCAAAGCATAGCATAATTCTTTATCTTCAAAAAATACTATTAAATAACAATATACATTTTCATATTGTGAAGCATTATATAAATCTTCAATTTGTTTTTGCTTACTTTTTTTGCCAATTATACAATCTAATGGAATAGATGAACCTTTGTGTGCTTTTAATTCACATAATAATAATTTATTTCCATTAAATAACAAACAATCAGCAATATTTGTATTAGAAAATCTTAAAAAATTGTTGCCACCATAATATGTTGACGCAGTATCTCTAAATCTGTAATAATATACATTTTTTGGTATACTTTCTCTAAAGTTATCTTCAAATATCTTTCCAGAGTTTTTTTTAGCCATTTTTTAGCCTCGTTTCTATCTTTATAATAGAATTATAACAAATTAATATAAAATGGTCAATTTGACTTTAAAATGTGGTTATATTATAATGTAATTCAATAGAGAGAATTATATCATATAAATAAAGAAGGTATAACATGGCTAAAAAAGAAAAAGAAATAAAAATAAAGGAGCATGAAATATCTATAGTAAAACAAAATGATATAAGAGATTTAGAACAATTCTTTGCAAATGGCACTATTATAGATATAAATGACAAATTAGAAGCATTAAAAGAGCAAAAAGTAAACGAAATGATTGAATATGCTAATACTCACCAAAAAGAAATATTTAATAGACAAGGTGATATTGTTGGTACAAAGGTAGTTTCTAATCCATTAGTAGTAAATAACTTGTTTTTTAAATCAATATGTCCTTTAGGTAATAAAATACCATTATATAATGCAGAAAAATTAGCATTAATTTATGATTATTACTTGTATTTAATAACAGAAGTTAATGATAAAATAGGTGATTTTCCTAGTTCATTAGCTAGTTTTTGCAAATTAGCAGGCATATCTACATCTACATTAAGAGAATTTAGAAGGTCAGAAGATATTGATATGAGAAATATTGTTGAAAAGATATATGATGAAATAGGAGATAATAACTTATCTATGGCTCAATTAGGTAAAGTAAAAGGAACACCTACACAATTTAAACTTAAAACCCAAAATGAAATGGTAGAAAAAACAACTCCAAATGTTAATATAACTTATAGAGAAGTAGTAAATACTGATAAATTAAACCAAAATTTAGAAAAATATAGGGCTTTATTAGGTGATAAATAATGAATGAACAAGAAATTGCAGAATATATTAATAAATATTTAACTATATTAAATAATAATTTTACTACTTATAATGAAAAGAAAATACCTTATAATGATATTAGAGATATGATGGACGATTTACAAAAGTTATTTGCCTCTTATTATAAGATAAATGAAGTAGAATGTAGTAAATTATCATCAAAAAAATACATTCCTTTATTAAATTTAATGCTTAAAATTGATAAAAGAAAAGAAAGTACAGAACAATACTTTATGGCTACTAAAGAAGCATATAGAATGGCTGCTAGAACTTCTTTAGAGGCATATTTTATGTATAGAGAATGGGAAGAACCTTATACTGAAAAGTTTTTTGCACCTAGAATACCTATTTTAAAAGGATATATACATTATCTTGAAGAAATTGCTTTAAACCCTAAATTTAGGCTATTAATAGCAAACTTACCATCTGGTTATGGCAAATTATTAGCGAATGACACACCAATTTTAACAAAAAATGGTTGGAAAAAACATGGGGATTTAGTAGTAGGAGATTATGTAATAGCACCAAATGGTGAATATGTTAGAGTTAATTATGTTCACCCTAAAAGATTTGCTAATACAAAAGTTGAGTTTGAAGATGGGGAAGTTATTTATTGCCATAATCAACACGAATGGCAAGTATATGATAAATCAGCCAATAAAGAAAAACATATTGAAACAAACTATATGTTTGGCAAAGTTAAAATGAAAGATGGTAGAAATAGATTTTACGTACCAAGTAGAGAAATATTTAAAGGAGAATATAAAGATTTACCTATTGACCCTTATACTTATGGTGTATGGTTAGGAGATGGAAGTACAAGTCAATCAAGAATAACCCAAAATATTGAAGATAGCATTATATTTGATTATATTCCTTATGAAATAACAAATATATATAAAGGTGCTAGTGACAAAGTGAATACTTATCAAGTAAAGGGATTAGCAGAAGATTTACATAAAATAGGATTATGTTATCAAAATCATAAGGAAGAAAAATATATTCATGATAGTTATTTAACTTCTAGTATTGAGCAAAGATTGGATTTATTAGCAGGATTAATTGATACTGATGGTTATTTAGACAAGAAAAAAAATAGATATATTATTGTAACATGTGGAGAAAAATTAAAAGATAGCATAATTTCTTTAATATCTACTTTTGATTGGAGAACAAGTATTACTATTGTTAAACCTAAAATAAGTACAAGTGGAATTAAAGGAACACAAAATACTTATTACATTGGGTTTAATGCAACTATTAAAATTCCTTGCAAATTAAAAAGAAAGCAAATGGAACGAGTTAATAGAAAAAGAAGAATTGGAATAAAAAATATTGAGTTATGTGATGTTCAAGTAGGGAATTGCATAACTGTAGATGGTGGTCTATATTTAGCAGGAAAAACATTAAAAATGACACATAATACTTATACAGAAAAAATAGCAGAAGCATGGAATTTTGGTATTGACCCAACTGGAACAGTATTATCTTTGTGTTCAAATGATGATGTTGTTAAAAGTGGTAGTAGAACAGTAAGAGATGAAATGAAATCGGAATGGTTTGGTGAAGTATTTCCTAAAATGAAGTGGAATGAAGAGGATAAAGATTATTTTCTTAAAGAAACTGATGGTAGATGGAAAATAAAGCAATGTAGATTAGGTGCTAGTTATGTAGCAAGTACAACAAATTCAAATGTAGTAGGAGATAGAGCAAGTCAAAGAATACATATAGATGACTTATATGCAGATTATCAAGAAGCAATGGGTCAAAACTTAAATGAATATTATTTCAATAAGTTTCTAACTGTATGGAGAAAAAGATTTGTTCAAAATAAAGAGCCTAAAGTTGTTGTGACAGGAACATTATGGGCTAGTGGTGATTTTATTGCGTTGTTAATTGAAACTGCAAAAAAAGAGAATATATTTCATAAACACCCTAAATATCCTTATACATATATTAATGAAGATGAAACTATTGCTATAGTACAAGTTCCTGCTTTAGATTATGAAACTGGTTTATCTACATGTCCTGAATTAAGAACAACAGAACAAATTGAAGCAGAAAAAAGAAATATTCCTGAATACCTATTTGAAACAAACTTTCAACAAAGACCTACTGACCCTGATGCTTTATTATTTAGTTATAATATATTAAGAACTTATACTAATTTACCTGCATTTGATAGTGAAGCATCTTATGCAGTAATAGATGCTACAAGAAAGACAGGAAAAGACTACTTTTCAATGCCTATATTTAAAAAATCTTATGAAGAAGAACACCCTTTATTTTATTTAACAGATTGTTTATTTACTCAAAAAGCAACAAAAGACTTATATCAAGAAATTTGTGATAAAATAATACAAAATCACATAGTTGAATTAGTAATAGAAAGTAATGTAACAACAGAATTATCACAAAACATATCAAAAATATTAGAAGCCAATGGCGTATATTTTTGTAAAATAAGAGAAAAATATAATGTAGAAAATAAAGGAGAAAGAATAGTTGACCAATCATTTTTAATTCAAAAGAGAATGGTATTCCCTGCTAAAGATAAATTTCCGTTAAGAAGTGAAATAGGTCAATTTATGAATAATTTGACTTTATATAATTCTACAGGAAGAAATCAGCATGACGATGCACCAGACAGCCTTTCGCTAGCCTCAAAAGAGTTTATAGATGAAGGTACACATAAAGCAAAAATTACAATTTTTAAAAGACCATTCTAGGTCTTTTTTAGTGTTAAATTTGACAAACTATTAACATTTTATTATAATTTGCTTGAAAAGGTAGATGATTTGTAGATGAAAACTTATGGTAGAACAACTATTCTTGCAAATGTTACAGAACAAGAAATTTTAGATGCTTCTAAAGACTTAAATAAGTTAGATAAAATGATTGTTAACATATTAATGAACGCACTACCTCTACATCAAAAAAACAGAGAAGAAATTTTATATCTTAAATCATATTATTATGGTGACCAAGATATTAAGAATAAAACAAAGCAAACAAGACCTGAAATTAATAATAAAATTGTTGAAAACTGGGCTTATGCTTGTGTAGATTTTAAAAAAACTTATTTATTAGGAAAACCTATTCAATATGTTAAATTAAATGACAGTAGTGAAGAAGAAATATCTACCTTAAATAGATATGTTAGATATGAAAACAAAAAAGCCAAAGATATGGAAATATATGAAGATGTATTAGTATGTGGTAGAGGTTTTAGATATGTAAATAAAGATGCTAAAAACCCACCTGATGAAGCACCTTTTGAAATTATAAATTGTCCTGTAGAAGATACAGAAGTGGTATATTCAAGTGGTTTAAGTCATGAACAACTATTAGAATTTATAGTAACTGATATGGAACAATTAATTCCATCAACAAATGACAAAGGTGAAGTTATATACGATAAAAAAGCATATCAAGAAATAACTGTTTATTTAAGAAATATGCAACTTGTATATTCTAATATAACAGGAGAATTCAAAAGAGTTGGAGAACCTAAATCTTTAATTAATGGAGAACATATTATTACAGAATATTATGTAAATCGTAAGAGAATATCATTAATAGAATTAGGAAAAGACCTATTTGATAGTATTAATGATTTAGAAAGTTTAGATGCTGATGATTTAGAACAATATGTTAATGCAATATTAGTATTCATTAATGCAACAGTAAGTGAAGAAGATTTAAGTGATATAAAAGCACAAGGTGCTGTATGTATTAATAGTGATGAGAATAAAAAGGCAAGTGTAGAATATCTACAAGGTGCATTAAACTCACAAAATACACAAATTAATTATAATAGATTGTTAAATGCCTTACATCAAATACTAGGTATTCCAGTAGCAAGTGAATATGGTATTGAAAGCACAGGAGATACTGGTAAAGCAAAATTAACAGGTCAAGGTTATACAAGTGCTGGTATTCGTATTGAAGGCGATGAAACAATGTTTGGTAGATGCGACTTTAATTCATTAAAAGTAATACTAAATGTTTGTAGACAAGTTGAAAATAGTGGAATTAAGAAATTAAAAGCCAGTGATATAGATAATAAGTTCCAAAGAGATATGAGTGATAACTTATTAGTTAAGACACAAGGATTAATGAACTTATATAGTTGTGATATTCCAAGAGAATATGCAAATGCAATTGTTAATTTATTTAGTGATGCACATGCTGTAACTCAAGAACAAGAAAGATTATTTGGAAAACAAGTATCACAACAAAATGGAAATGCAAAAAGCAATGATGCTGAAAATAATATAAATAATGATGGTCAAATAAAACTAAACGATAAAGCAAAGACACAAAATAATAAAATATCAAATGCTTTCCAAAAAAATTTACAGGAACAATAATTTGTTCCTTCACATCGAGTGTTTAGGTATTAAGAGAACTGCAAATGTTTTCCACTCGACCCCTATGCAAAGGCTTTAACATTTGAGCATATCAAATGTAAAAAAATATAATTCTCTTTAAGGCTTGGTAAGGGCTGTAAAATACTTACTGTATAAGGAGATGAAACAATGAGAGTGATTTGGAAAGATATACCTAATTATGAAGGATTATATCAAATAAGCAATTATGGCGAAATTCTAAGACTTAAAAGTTATGATAGCAAAGGACATTTAAGAAATTCAAGAATAAAAAAGCAATCAACAAATGGAGATGGCTATAAAGTTGTTGGATTATATAAAAATGGAATTGAAACAAAATTTTTGGTTCATAGATTAGTAGCATTAATGTTTATACCTAATCCTAAAGGTTATGCAGAAATCAATCACAAAGATGAAAACAAACAAAATAATATTGTTTCAAATCTTGAATGGTGTAGTCGTAAATATAATATAAATTATGGGACTGCAATTGCAAGGAGAGTAATATCTTGGCATAAAAACAGAGAGGAGAGATGATATTATGCGAAGAGAAGAATGGTTAGCGAAAGGCTTTACCGAAGAACAAGTAACAGACATTTTAAATCAATTTCATGAAGTGAATAACGAAAATAAGTTATTAAAAGGTGAAAAAGATAAAAATGACCAACTTGTAAATCAAAATCAAGAACTACAAAAGCAACTAGATGAAATCAATAAAGCAAATATGACAGAGCAAGAAAGAATTGCTAATGAAAGAGCAGAGGCAGATAAATATTTATCTAATGCAAAGAAGATAAATAACACTGCAAAAGTAAAAGAAATATTGGCTGGAGAAAATATTGATGAAAATTTAATTGCTAGATTAGTAACTGATGATGAACAAGAAAGTATTAATAATGCAACATTATTCAAAACAACTTTAAATAATTTAAAGGAAACTACTGAAAAATTAACAAAAGAAAGCATTATAAATACACCAGTAAAACCAAATCCTACTAATATTCCACAACAAGATGATACTATGACACCAGAGAAATTTAGTAAAATGACAATGACAGAGCAAACATTGTGGAAGAGAGAAAATGCTCAAGAATATGAAAATATGTTTAATGATTAAGAAAGGAATGAAAAATTATGGCAAAGAAAATTAATAGTTCTGTTACAGGTTTAGGATATTATTATGATGAAGAAATCTTTAATAGAGCATACACAAGTGAAAAAGACCCTACATCTACTGTTTTAGTTGAAAGTGGTGTAATGGTTGAAGATAGCGAAATCGCTAGAATGATATCAGGGGGTGGAAATTTCTATACATTACCATTCTATACTGATATTAATGGAGATTATGTAAATTATGATGGAAAGACAGATATTACTTTAGATGAAGTAGATGCTGCTGGACAACAACATGGTGTTGTTTGGGGTAGAGCAAAAGGTTGGACAGATAGAGATTTTGTTACAGATTTCTCAAGTGCTGACCCAATGAGAAATATCCTAAACAGAATTCAAAAATGGGAAGCAAAGAAAAGACAAACATTATTAATTGGAATTTTAGAAGCAATTTTTGGAATTACAAGTGCTACTGCAACTGACTATGCTTATGAATGGCATAATCAACATATCTCAAATATTGCAAGTGCTACATCTACAATTACTGATGCAAACAAAATTTCTTTAACTTCATTAAGAGATTTAGCAGTAAAAGCAAATGGTGATGCTGCTGATGATTATGCTTTAGCAATCATGCACTCACAAGTTGCAAATAGACTATCTCAATTTAATGTATTAGAGTTCTTTAGATACAATGATGCTAATGGACAAGAAAGAGATGTTAAAGTTGGTAGAAGTGGAAATATGTTAGTATTAATTTGTGATGAAGTTCCACACGCAGTAAATGGTGATACTGGAGCAATGGAATATACTACATATTGCTTTGGTAGAAATACTATCGGATATGCTAAAGCACCAGTTGACCACCCATCTGAACAATTCAGAAATCAAACAAAAAATGGTGGTATGGATTGCTTAACAACTAAATTTAGAGAAACAATTTTACCTTATGGATTTAGTTTCTCAATGGATAATTTACCAATATCTCCAACAGATGCACAACTTTCTACAACAGCAAATTGGTCTATTGTATATCAACCTAAAAATATTTACCTTGCTAAACTAGTATCTAACGGTTAGGAGATATAAACTATGTATGCAATAGTTGATGGCTATGCCTATTTAGTTAAAAGTGGAACAGGTTATAAAGTTTCAGTTGATGTTGATGGAAATGTAAATGTAAGTGATACAACAATTAGCATTACTAATCAACCACTATATTCTTATGATGAAATGTACAAAAAAATGAATTTTGATAAGGCTGTAAAAGACTTACAAAAGACATATATTTCAACAAATGCAAATAGTGATGAATTAGGTAGTTTAATTGATAATGTAAACAATTCTGTTAATTTTCAAGCACCAAAAGGAAATGATATAATCAAGGTATCAGTAGTTGAAATTGAAAATAGACTAGATGATTGTGTTATAACATTTGACAAAAATGGTGGAACAGGAACAATGGCAGAAGTAAGAAAAGAAGTAGGAGAAAAATACAAATTACCTGCTTGTACATTTACTGCACCTGAACACAAAAGATTTAAAGAGTGGAAAATTGGTTCAACTTCTTATGATGTTGGTGATGAAATTACATTATCAACTAGCATTACAGTAAAAGCAACTTGGGAAAACATACCTCAATATACAATTACTTTTGATGCTAATGAAGGCACAGGAACAATGGATAGTGTAACTAAATACGAAGGTGAAAGTTATACATTACCAGAAAATTCATTTACTGCACCAGAAGATAAACAATTTAAAAATTGGTTAATTGGTGAAGATGAATTTGAAGTTGGTGCTTCTATAACAGTTGAAGCAAATACAACTGTAAAAGCAAATTGGGAAGATGTAGCCTAAACACTTTAAATAATAGAAGGTTAATATATGTATATAATAGAAGAAGGTAAAGCATACCTTGTTGATGGAGAAATTGCTAAATTAGCAACTTTTGACAAAACAGGAAAACTAATAGTTGATAAAGAAAAAACAATAGAAGTCGAAGGAAAAGTATTATATACCTTTGACGAAATGTATGCAAAATTAAATGTTGCATACATGATTGAAGAAGCAAATAATAAAAACGCTTCTAAAAACATAGAAAACAAAGAAATTGAAAAATTAAATAATGTTATTAGTGAATTAATAAAAGAAAATGATGCACTAAAAGCAGAATTAAGTTCTTTAAAAACTACTAAAGAAGAAAAAGAAGAAGCACCTATTGAAGAAGAAGTGGTTGAAGAAGAAAAAGAAGAAAAATCAAGCAAAAAAAATAAATAATTGGAAAGAAGGTATAATTTGTGACAAAAGATGAATTAAAAATTTTATTACCACAATTGGAAAGAAGAATACCATTTAATAATGTTTTCTTTATAGATGAAGATGAATGGGAAGAAGGTTTAACAAATCTTTTGGAAGATAGTAGAAACATACTATTATCCAAATTATACCCTTTTGAAGATTATTCATCTTATACAATACCTGCTCATAAATATAATTGGATATTGAGATGTTGCGTTGAAATATATAATCTTAAAGATAAATGGGGTGTAACTAGTTATGCTGAAAATGGTTTATCTTGGGCAAGATATAGTGATGGATTATCAAAAAGCCTTACAAGTGAACTTATTTCTCATGTTGGTATTCCTAAATCTAATAGCACAACAGTAGAAGAAGAAACAAGTGAAGGTGATTAATAATGTCATTGTATAGTGAACCAATATTTAATTATGAAACACCTGTGTATATATGTAAGAAATTACCATCTACACAAGATGAATATATGAATGAAGTAGAAAACTACGATAAACCAAACGAAAGACCTTTCTTATGGAATGTACAACCTGCAACAGCAGATAGTGAAGTTAGAGAATTTGGTCAATTAGCAAATAGTATGAGAGTTGCAACTATATCAAAAAGTTTATTTAATGGCAAATTCAAAGAATTTGATAAAGTATACATTGAAAATAAGCCATCTAGTAATGAAAGTTTTTATGGTGAAAATGCTGATTATAGAGTATATAGTATAAGACCACAAAATGCTTGTATAAGAATTTACTTTCTAAAATTAGTTAAAAATCAATAAGGAAGGTGAAAGTAATGGAAGAAACAATAAAAATGAAAACAAAAAACGAAGAGGGCGTTGAAATAATAAAAGACGTACCTAAATCATTATATTCGAACTATATTGCAATTGGTTGGACTGAATATAAAGAAACTCCTAAAAAATCATTTGCAAAAGATAGTTTTAATATAAATAAAGACAACAAAGACAATGGCAACATATAATATAGACATTTCCACAAGCAAAGGTTTTAAACAATTAAATGATATAGTTTATGAAATAGAAAGTTTATTTAAAAATTCATACGAATTTAAAGAATATATTGTAAGCAAAGCACAAAGAGAACTTGAAGATATATGTACTCAAAAATTACATAATTTAGAAAGTTTTGGACTTGAAGCACATTATATGGCTGGTATGTATGTAACAATAGAAGAAGATATAATAATACTAGGAAATAATAGTATGGTTGATATAGAAGGCAAAAATATGTCAGAAACAACCAAATTAAGATATTCTAATGGCTTATCTTTAGCAAAAATAGTTGAATATGGTGTAGGTTCAAAAGGAACAAGTGTTGAAGATTGGGAAACTAATGTAAATCAACAAGAGCATATTCGAAAATATGGTAGAGATGGTTGGTATTATGTAGATGATAATGGTTCATTACATTGGACTTATGGTATTGAAGGCAAATTTATATTTTATGAATTAGCAAATAGAATTAGAGATAACATTGCTAGTTGGATAAATGAATATATTAATATAAGATTAAGCAAAATAGATTGAGAGGTTATAAAATGGTAGAAGATTTAGAAACAAAAATTATCAAAAGTTTTAGTAATTATATGTTAAATAAATCAATTTTTAAAGATACTTTAAAAATAGTTCCTGAAACCCCACAATCTTTTGCTTCATTTCCTACAATTGTAATAAGTGAAATTAATAATAGTCAAAATATAAGAAGTACAACAACAAATAGATATGAGCATGCTGATAATATAGGATATCGAGTAACAGTATACACCAAAAACGTAACTATTGGCAATGTTAAATATCAAGCAAGAAACGTAAGAAAAGAACTTCAATTATTGACATTTAATTTCTTTATGGATTTAGGATTTGTTAGAGCAAGTGGAACTAAAGGAGAATATCCTGATATTAGTGTTGATAGATATGACATGATATTTAGTGCCACTCAAAATAATTGGAATGGAAAAATAAGGTAAAAGGAGAGATAATTATGGAAAAAAGATATTATACTGATGAAGGTATATTAAGTAAAGGTGCTTGCTTAATGGTTCAAGATGAAACAGATAGCAAATATTTCTTATTAATCCCTACTACTACATTACCTGCAACTGCTGGAGCACCAGCAACTGTTGAAAAAACAGTTTTAACAGATAATGTAATTACTCAAGTAGAAGGATTACAAACTGTAGACCAAAAAACTTACACATTCAACTATCATAGAGATAACATTAAAACATTAAAGAGATATGCTGGTAAAAAATTAAACTTCCTAGAAAGAAATGCAGATAATACTGGTGAAAAATTTAGTGGAACTCTAGCATTTGGTAGAAATGATGTTGCAGTTAATGGTATTGAACAAGGAACAATTTATGTAACAGTTAATAAAGCAGACACATATCCAGTTGAAGATGTTAGAGATATTATTAAACCAACAGCAGTTATTACAAATCTATTAGAAGATATTAATATAACTGGTACAGGTTCAGTAACTGAAGTAGTTGAAACAACTGATGGTGCAACTGTAACTGCTACAAGTGGTTCAACATCAATTGCTACAGTATCTTATGCTAATGGTAAAATAACTGTAACAGGAGTTGCTGCTGGTAATACATTTGTTAATTTAACAATATCTAAAACTGGTGAAGCAACTTCATATAGAACAATTGCAGTTAATGTTGAGGCTGCTTAATAATTTAAATAAAAGAGAGGAATACAATTAATGAAAGAATTTAGTAAAGAAACGATAAATATTGGTGGCAATGATTATACATTATTCTTAAATAGAAAAGGTATAATTGCTTGGGAAAAGTACGCTAAAGAAGAAAATACTAAATCACAAGCATTACAAGATAAATATAAAGAATTAATTGAATTAGATAAAGATGTAGAAATTACAGATGACACAAATCCATTTGAAAATATAGATTATCTTGATGAAGTAGAAGATGATGCAAAAATAGTATCAAATTCTTATCGTAAACTATATTGGATTATGTTATATGAAAATCACAAATTATCTTTAAAAGAAGTTAATGAATTATATGATATGGCAATCAAAGAATATGGTGAGCAACAATTAATTCAATTAGGTTCACAAATGATAGAAGATGCCAATACTAATCAAATGGAAGAAGCAACTGAAATAAAAAAACTTCCAGCACTAAAACCAAGCAAGAAATAAATGCTGAAAGATATTCATCTTATGCTGAATTTTATTTCAAAGAATTATTCCCTAGTGCAATAATGTTCGGTATGTCTAGTACAGATTTTTGGGAAAATGACCCCCAATTGTATTGGGCATATCGAACTTTTTATTTAAAACAAAAAGAAGTAGAGATAGAACAAAACAAATATAATGCTTGGTTGTGTGGAAGCATAAACCATTTATCTACTTCGTTAGCAATAAATAACAATTTTTCTAAAAGTAGTAAAAAATATCCTACTTATGAAGAATTATTTGATAATAATGATAACAATAACAATAATAATAACATCAAAAAAGGAAAAATGACAAAAAAAGAAATTGATAAGATGGTTCAAGATGAATTTAATGCTTGGGCAAGATATTAATTTCTAGGAAGGAGATGGTATTATGGCAAGCAGAACAGATGATGTAAATGTTAGTATTGCAATGAGTACAAAACAGGCTATACAAAGTGTTAAAGATTTAAATAAAACTGTTAATAATTTAGGCAAAAACATAGGATTAGCATTTCAAACAAGTAAAATACTAGCATTTGCAGGTGTAATAAAGAGTTTAACTAATCAAATGATAAACGCTTCTAAAGCACAAGCAGAATATCAAGAAAGTTTAAATTTACTTGGTGTAGCATATAAAAGTAGTACAGATGAAGGTAAAAAATTACTTGAAAATACAACTGATTTAACAAATACTCTTAAAAATTTTTATGGTTTAGACCCAGCAGGAATTACAAAGCAATTAGCAACATATAAACAAATGACTACAGCAATGGGAATGGCTAACGAAACTTCTGCTCAATTAAGTGAAAATTTAGTTAAATTGCAAACAGATGCTGCTGCATTATACAATTTAGATTGGTCAGCATTAGGAAAGAAATTTCAAAGTGCTTTAGCAAATCAACCTAAACCATTATATGTATTAGGTGTAGATGTAACAAAAACAGCATTACAACAAGAATTGCTATATAGTTTGGGAATTGATGAGCAAGTTAATTCATTAAATAGAGCAAGTAAAGCAGCATTAACATATATTGCCATAAAAAGACAATTAGCAAATGCTTCAGGACATGCAGCAAGTGAAATTGAAATGGTTGCTAGTCAAACAAGAATATTTAAAGAACAAGTAACAATGGCTGCAAGACAAATTGGCGGTATATTTATTCCAGTATTAAAAGGATTATTACCATTATTAAATGGTATATTAATGGCATTTAATGCGATAATGGGTGCATTATTAACTTTATTTGGTATAAATAAAGGTTTAGATGATAATGCTATTGTTTCATTAGATGATGACATGAATGACTTTAATAAATCAACAATTAGTGCAGGAAAGTCAGTTGATGACTTAAATGGTAAATTAAGAAGTTTTGATAAATTAAACGTTATTACAACTCCAAAAGATAGTGGTGGTGCTAGTGCATCAGGTGGTATTGGTGAAGTTGACCCTAGATTATTAAAAGAAATGAACAAATACAACGATGAGTTAAAAAAAGCACAAATGAAAGCCAAAGAAATAAGAGATACTATATTAGGCTGGTTAGGATTTACAATTGATGAAAATGGCGAAATAGTAGGCTTTAAAATGACATTAGGAACTATAATAGGTGGTCTTGTAGTAGGAAGTGCTTTATGGAAAGGTGTTTCAGGAATATTTGGTTTTGTATCAGGAATTGGCAAAATGTTAATGCCAACAGGAGCAATAGGAAAAGGTGTAAACACTATAAAAGGCAATGTTTTAGATTTAGATAAATTTGGATTGCAAAAAATAACAACAGGATTAAAAAAATTTACTACAGGTGTATTAGAAGCAGCAACAGGTGTAGGATTGTTGTATGTTGGATTAGAAGATATAAAGAAAAATGGTTTAAATTTCTTAAATGGTTTAGAAGTTATTGCAGGTGGTATATTAGCAATTAAAGGTGCAATAGATGCAGTAAAAGGTGCTTATATGGTATTTCAAGGTTTAATGGCAGTGGCAATGGCACACCCATTTGGATTAGCAATAGCAGCATTAACAGGAACTGCAGGATTAATTGCATTAATAGCATCAGCAACAGATGAAACAGGCAACTACTATCGTGAAATGGATAAAGCAGCAGAGGCAAGTAGAAACTTTAATGATACAGTAAAAAAAGCATATGATGAAATAGAAAAGAAATACGAACAAGATAAATTGTCAATTAAAACAACTCAAGATTATGTAGAAGAATTAAAGAATATTGTAGATGTAAACGGAAAAATTAAAGAAGGATATGAAGATAGGGCAGCATTTATAGTTGGTCAATTAAATGAGGCTTATGGAACAGAAATTAAAATAGTTGATGGTGTTATTCAAAAATATCAAGAGGAAATGGACACAATTGATGATTTGATAGATAAAAAACGTTCAGAAATATATATGAATGAACAAGCAGAAAAAGCAGCAGAAGCAAGAAAAAAAGAAAGTGAAATACTAAAACAATTAAAAACAGATGAAGAAAATTATAAAAAAGCAAAAGAATATACATCACAAGTTACAGAAAAATATTCTGAAAGATTAAAATATTTTAATGAATATGCAAAAGAAAGAAATTGGTCACAGCAAGAATACAATGACCATTTAAAAGAAAGTTTTCCAACTGTATGGAAAGCAATCCAAAACGAGCAAAACATGCAAACAGCATATCAAGGAAGTGTAAACACTTATTTAAAAGGAAGAAATGAAATGCTTAAAGAAGAACAAATGTGGGTTGCACAATCTGAAAAAAATTATGATAAAGTATTAGATATATATACTAATGGTGCAGAAGACCAACAACTAGCATTAGCAAAAAATCTTTCTCAACAAACAAAAATAATAAAAGATTTAGAAGGACATGAAGTAACTACTGCATGGAGTGCATTAGCACATGATAATGTAGAGGCTTATGGATATGGCTTATCACAACTAGATGATACTCAAAGAAGAATAATCCAAGAAGCAACTGGAGTTGTAATGGACGAAGGAGAAATAATGGCTCATCAGTTTGCATTATTAGCCCATAATGATGAACAAGCATTTTTAAATGAATTTTCAAATTTAAAAGAAGATGTACAGCAAAATGTTGTAAGTAAAATGTATTCTTTAGGATATAATATTAGTGAAGAATTGCAAAAAGGAATTAACAAATTAAATCCTACAATTAAATTTTCAGGCAATTTTAATGATGTTTGGAGAGATTTTGCTAAACAAATGGGAATTGACCCTAATGGAACGTTTGCAAAAAATACAGTAAGAATTAGATTGGCAATGGCTGGAATATCATTAAAAGCAGATGGTGGTTTTATAGATGCTGGTGAAATGTTTGTAGCAAGAGAAGCAGGACCAGAGTTAGTAGGTAGAATTGGAAGTAAAACAGCAGTAGCAAATAATGACCAAATAGTAGATAGTATAGCAAAAGGATTAGCAATGAGTGGCATCAATGGAAGTACAAACGTAACAATAAAAGCAGATGCAGATACACAAGGATTATTAGATTTCATAAATTTCAAACAACAAGAGAAAAATAGACAATATGGAATGTGATATAATATATAGGAGATGATAAATATGGCAGTTAGAAATGTATATAATTATAATAAATATGAAACATTTATAAGAGTAGGGAATAGTGCTAATAGTTTAGCAGATTTCCCTACACCATCTTCTATTGGATATTTGCTTGCAGATGTAGATAAAGACCCATTTACTGATTTGCAAGGATATACACATAGAAATAGGGTAAGACATGATGTATTAAGTTTAAATTTAGCATACAATGTATTAAGTGAAGATGATTTATCATTTATATTAAATGCAATAAGTCCAGTATGGATATATGTACAAGTAAAAGATAAAAAAACACAACAAACAAGTGTACATAAAATGTATGCTAGTGATAAAGAATTTAATTCATTTAGAGTATGGCAAGATGATAATAATGTATGGCATGAAGAACACACAGATTTAACAGTAACATTAGTAGAGCAATAAAAAAGAGGTGATAAGATGAAAACAATAGAAAAAGATATAGAGTTTGCAAGAGGTGATACATTTCCTTTTACATTAACATTTGAAGGATTAGGACAAGATTTAAGCACTTGTTATTTAACATGTAGAGTTGAAAAAGATAGAGAAAGTGAAATGCTATTTCAAAAGTCATTAGATAATGGAATATCAAAAGTAACAGATATACCTGAATTAGAAGATACATATAGAGTAAGAATAGCACCAGAAGATACAAATGATTTGGATTTAGGGCAATATTATTATGATGTTGAAATAGGAGTAAATCACGATATATATACAGTATTAAGAGGCAAATTAAAACTAACATGGGAAGTAACAGATAGAAGTGAATAATATGAATACAATATTTAATGAAGAAAACAATTTTAATGTTAATGTAAACTTAAATTCAGAAAACATAAATATAGATGTACAAGATGAAGATGCTTTTAATACAAAATTTATAGTATTAAAAGGAGAAGATGGAACTACAGATTATAATGATTTATATAATAAACCAAGTATAAATAATGTAGAATTATCAGGAAATAAAACAAGTGATGACTTAAATTTGCAAGAAAAAGGAAATTATGCAAATACAAGAGTTACAAATATAGAAATAGATAATTTGTTTAATTAATAAATAATAGAAAGAAGGAAAAAATAATGAGTACAGTAAAATATGTAGATTTAGATGGTTTAAGCCATTTTAAAGCAAAAACAGATGCTGAATATGTAGCAAAAGAAGTAGGAAAAGGATTATCAACAGAAGATTATACAAGTGCAGAAAAAACTAAATTAGCAGGAATAGAAACAGGAGCAGAAGTAAATGTTATTGAAAGTGTGGTAGTAAATGGAACTACAGCAACAATAAGTAATAAAACTGCATCAGTAACTATTACAGCAGGTGCTATTGATAGTATTAGTGTAAATAATACACCACAAACAATAGATGCTAATAAAAATGTTAATATAACAGTTCCAGTTGATACAGGAGATTTAACAAATAATGCTGGATTTATTACAAATACAGTAAATAACTTAACAAATTATTATTTAAGTTCAAATACATATACAAAAACAGAAGTTGATAACTTAATAGGTTCTGTAGCAGGATTAAATTTATTAGTAGTACAAACATTACCTACACAAGATATATCAACATCAACAATTTATTTAGTACCAAAAACAACTGCTCAAACAAATAATGTATATGATGAATATATTTATACAAATAATGCTTGGGAAAGAATTGGAGATACACAAGTAGATTTAACAGGATATGTACAATTTACTGATTTAGTGGCATTAACAAATAATGAAATAGATACAATATTTAGTTAGAAAGAGAGGCGATAATAAATGCCTACAATAAAATATGCAGATTTAAATTCATTAAGTAGATTTAAAACAAAAATAGAAGCAGAAATACCTACAAAAGTAAGTGAATTAACAAATGATAGTGGATTTATAACAAGCACACCAGAAGAAGTTTATATTGGCACAACAATTCCAACAGATGCAAGTGCTACATTGTGGATAAATCCTAATGATATAGCAGGAACAGATTTTGAAATAAAATCAAATAAAGTAACATCTATTAGTTCAAGTTCTACAAATACACAATATCCAAGTGCTAAAGCAGTATATGACTATATTCAATCACTAGATGCAAGTGAGGTGAGTTATTAATGGCAATGAAATTATATAGCGATATAGATATTCAAAATATAGCAGATAGCATTAGAGCAAAAAATGGTACAAGTGATACTTATAAGGTATCACAAATGTCAACTGCTATAGATAATTTACCTACTGGTGCAAATATAGTGAATGGTATAATAGAACAATACAAAGCTGAAACATCTACTATAAGTGCTAATACTTTTGTGGAGTTTATAAACAAGACTACAATTGATACAATAGGTAATGACACTCAATTGAGCAACGGAACTTATTCATACGAATATGCTTCAGCAGTTGCATTAAACGAAAATAAAGTATTTGTTGCACATCGATATTCAAATTATCTATATGGTATAGTATGTACAATAAGTGGTACTACGATTACAACAGGAACGGATACACAATTAAGTACTTATTATAGTTCATATGATTATGCATCAGCAGTTGCATTAAGTGAAGATAAAGTATTTATTGCACATAGTGGTGGTGGTTCAAATGAAAGTTCAAGTAGTTATTTATACGGAATTGTTTGTAATATAAATGGAACTACAATAACTTATGGAACTGATACACAATTAAGCACAGAAATTAGTTCACATCAATATGCCTCATCAGTTAAATTAAGTGAAAATAAGGTATTTATAGCACATCGAAATGGTAGTTATCTTGGTGGTATAGTATGCACAATAAGTGATACTACGATTACAGCAGGTACTGATGTTACATTAAGTACAGGAAGTGTTTCATATCAATATGCTTCAGCAGTTGCATTAAATGATAGTAAAGTTTTTATTGCACATAGAAGCGGTGATTATCTATATGGTATAGTATGTACAATAGATGACACCACTATAACAAAAGGAACAGATACAAAATTAAGTACAGGAACAGGTAGTTATCAAAATGTCTCAGCAGTTGCTTTAAGTGAAGATAAGGCGTTTTTTGCACATAGTAGTAATAGTTCTAGTATGTATTTATATGCAATGGTTTGTACAATAAGTGGTACATCTATAGTTACTAGTAGTGAATATACATTAAGTTCAATAGCAGGCTCATATTCGTATGTATCAGTATCAAAATTAAACAAAGACAAAGTATTTGTTACATATCGAGGTGGTAGTTCAAACTATTATTTAAGTGGTGTTATTTGTAATATTAATGGAAATAGTATTAATAAAGGAACTGAAGCACAATTAAGTACAGGAAGTAATTCACATGCATATACATCATCAGTTGCACTAAGTGAAGATAAAGTATTTGTTGCACACGCTAGTGATAATTCAAATCACTATCTAAATGGTGTTGTTTGCAATCAATTAAAAGACACAATACAAGAAGCAACAACAAAAATAAATGGATTAACAAAAACACAATGTACAACATCAACTGCTGGTGATGTATGGATACTAGATTAGAAAGGAAGTTATATAAATGAAATATAAAGATAGTCAAGGAAATTGGCAAACAATAGTTTTAAATGGTTTTAGTGGAAATTATAATGATTTAACAAATCTACCTGATTTAACTTTAAAAGAAGATAAATCGAATAAAGTAACAAGTATATCTAGTTCTAGTACAGATACACAATATCCAAGTGCTAAATGTGTTTATGATTTAATTGGCAATATAAATACTATTCTTGCAACATTAACTACACCTTCTTCTAATAATAATGGAGGTGGCAATTAATGACTACTAGTGATTATTTAATTCAATTACAAACAGATAAATCAAATTTAGTAACCAATTTAACTACAAAAGGAATAACAGGACTAACAGGAGATGAAACATTTACCGAGTTAGTTCCTGAAGTTCTTAATATACCATCAGGCGGCAGTATAAATATAGTGAATGGTATAATAGAACAATACAAAGCTGAAACATCTACTATAAGTGCTAATACTTTTGTGGAGTTTGTAAATAAATATACTTTTGATACAATAGGTACAGATACTCAATTAAGTGATGTATCTAATTCATATTATCATATTTCAGCCGTAGCATTAAGTGATACAAAAGTATTTATAGCACATCGAAATGGTAGTTATTTATATGGCATAGTATGTACAATAAATGGTACTACTATTACAGCAGGAACTGATACTCAATTGAGTACAGGAGGTACTTCATATCAATATGCTTCATCAGTGGCGTTGAGTGATAATAAAGTATTTGTTGCTCATAGATATGGTAGTTATTTATATGGCATAGTATGTACGATAGACGGTACTACTATTACAGCAGGAACTGATACTCAATTGAGTACAGGAAGTAGTGCATATTCTTATGCCTCAGCAGTATCTTTAGGTGAAAATAAGGTGTTTGTTGCTTATTGTTATAATAGTAGTTATTTAGGTTGTATAGTATGTGAAATAAATGGAACAACAATAACAATAGGAACAGAAACTCAATTAAGTACAAAAGGTAGTTCATACGAATATGCCTCAGCAGTATCTTTAAGTGAAAATAAGGTGTTTGTTGCACATCGAAATGGTGGTTCAAGTAATAGTAGCTATTTAAATGGTATAGTGTGTACAATAGATGGAACTACAATAACAGCAGGAACAGACACAACTATTAGTTCAACATCAAATGCATCTTATTATGCTTCAGCAGTGGCGTTGAATGATAACAAAGTATTTGTTGCTCATAGATATGGAAGTTATTTAGGAGGTGTAGTATGTACGATAGATGGTACAACAATAACAGCAGGAACTGATACAACATTAGTTTCAATAAATTATTCATACGAATATGCCTCAGCAGTTGCATTAAGCAATAATAAAATATTTATAGCACATCGAAGTGGTAGCTATTTATATGGTATAGTATGCACAATATCAGGTACAACAATAACAGCAGGAACTGATACTCAATTGAGTACAGGAAGTGTTTCATATTATTATGCCTCAGCAGTTGCTTTAAGTAATAGTAAAGTGTTTATTGCACGTTGTTACAATGCTGATTATTTAGGTGGTATAGTTTGCAATATATCAGTCAATACCATTCAAGAAGCAACAACAAAAATAAATGGATTAACAAAAACACAATGTACAACATCAACCACTGGAGATGTATGGGCGTTAAATTAGAAAGGAAAAGTGAAAAATATGTATATATTAGTAAAAGAAGAAAATATAATTTTGAATATAAGTGAAACATTAAATAGACAAGAAGGAACAAATTATTATTTGATAAATAATGATAATGAAGCAATACCAACTGAATTTGTCAAAAATGTTTATGAAATAAAAGAAGTACCATTAAATATAAAAGCAGAAGAATATTGTTATGATGGTAAAGAATTCACAAAAAATCCTAATTATATAGAATATTATAGTGAAGAAGACAGAATATCAGCTTTAGAAGATATAGTTAATATGATATTAATAGGTGGTGAATAATATGGACGAAAGATTAAAAAAATATTTAACAATGCAAATTAAACTTGGAAAATTAACATTAGAAGAAGTAAAAGAAAAATATCCTGATTTTGAATTAGAGGATTAAATTATGAAACAATATTATGGTTGTATACCTTCACCAAAAGATTTAAGAAATTATAGAATAGTTGCTACATCTATTAACCTACCTAAACAATTTGAATTAAAACACTCACATATAAAAGCACAAGGTAGTGTAGGTTCTTGTGTAGCACACGGAATTAGTGAAGTATTAGAAACAAATGATAATATAAATTATTCAACTGGTTGGATATATGGATATAGACCTACTGGATATTATCAAGGAAAAGGTATGTGTATAAATGAAGCATTAAAAACAATAACAAATGTAGGATATATAGATAATGATAAATTTGATGTTAATATAGAAATGAATAAAGCAAAAGAATTAGTAGATAAAGATATAGATAAATTAACTGAATTAGCAAGTAAAAAGAAGATAAAATCTTATGCTTGGTTAAATTGTTTAGATGAGATAAAAGAAGCCCTATACATACATAAAACACCTGTTATATTAAATATTCCAATAGATGTAAAAGGATTAGAATTAGATGATAATAATGTAGCAATAATACCAACAAAAGAAGAAGGTAGTCATTGTGTAGTATGTTATGGTTGGAATGAAACAGGATTAATGATACAAAATTCGTGGGGAGAAGATTGGGGAAATAAAGGTACTTTTATTCTTCCTTATGAATATCATATAATTGAGTCTTGGTTAATAGAATTTGAAGATAAAAAAGATAAACAAGAAGATATAACTAAAAAACCAAATTATTATTGGTTAAGAGAATTAATTATGATATTTGTCAAAATCATAAGAAAGATGATAAAATAATAAAGATAGAAGAAAAGTGAGGTGACCTAAATGTATACAGTAAGTAATAAATTTAGGCAACAAGAATATAGTGGTGAAGCATTATTTAATGCAAAATTATATATAAATGATATACTAGTACCAAATGACTTAATAGCAAGTATAAATTTAAGTGAACCAATAATTGATACAAGTGTAGATTATTTCTATTTAGGTTCATTTATATCAAATAAATTAACAATTAAATTTAAAAATATGAATGAATTAGATGAAGAAATAGTATCTAATATAAAAAGTGGTCAAGAAGTGTATTTAGAAATAACACAAAATTTACCACAAGAAAATTTGCTTGATGATAGTAGTTTTAAAAATATAAATGTTCCAAGCAATTCTGGTTTTATAATACAAGGTTTAAATTATACTATATCAGCTGGAACATATAGATTTGGATTATTTGTTAATAATGAGCTTGTATCAACAAACAATGTATATGCAATATCTTTTAGAAATGGAAGCAATATTGTTGTAGAAAAAGCACACCCAAATGAAGATTTTACAATTACAAATGAACAAGCCAGTTTGATAAATAATATACAAATATATGTAAATAATACATTTGTTTCAACTTATAGTGGTCAAACTATAACTGGTGCAATGATAACAACAGCACCAATTTCAAATTATAAAGAATATAATCCAACATCAGAAACTGTTCCTATTGGATATTTCTTAATAGATAATTTAAGTGAAGATTATTTTAGTAAATGTGAAATAACTTGTATGGATTATGCAATTAAATTAAAAACACCTATTGATTATTCACCTTGTTTTGAACCATCACCTATAGTATCTACAGATAAAATTTTAAATAATGATACATATGCTGGTCAATACTCTAAAAGTTGTAAATTAACAGACAATAAAATATTTATAGCACATAGCGGAAGTAATAACAGATTGAATTTTTGTATAGCAACAATAAATGGAAACAATATAAATGTTAGCGATGATGTTACTCTTACAGGTTCAGGAACTACTTGGCTATATGAATGTTTAGATGTAGCAAGGCTAACTAATACTAAAGTATTTGTTGCATGTGGAGAAGCAGATGGTGTTTTAAAGGGAATAATATGTACAATAGATGGAGATAATATAACATTAGGAAATTTAACAACATTGAGTAATAATGATTACTCTGCTGGTTCTACAAATTTTAACCCATCTATAGCAGTATTAAGTGAAGATAAGGTATTTATATTACATAGAAGTGGTGGAAATAATTCTTCTACAAACAAATATTTGAACGGCATGATTTGTTTAATTAGTGACACTAATATTACTGTTCAAAAAGATGAAAATATTAAAACTTATGAATTAGCATATAAATATGCTTCTGCAATACGTTTAAAAAACACAACAGGAAATGAAGTATTTATTATTTATAATAAAGGAGATTATTTGTTTGCTTCAACTTATCTTATAGCAGAAAATGATTATTCGTTTGTTTTAATGAATGACTTACAGTTATCTTCAACGCAAGATAGTTATGAATATGCAAAATCAGTTTTGATTGATACAAATAAAGTTTTTGTTGCTTATAATGATGGTGGAAAAGTTGGCTCTGTTGTATGCACAATAAATAATAATTACGAAATAACAACTGGAGCAAACAAAAGGTTAACAAATCAAAATAGCACATATTATGATTTATCTGTAACAAATTTTAATACAAATAAAGTTTTTATTGCTTATAGCAGTGATTATTCTAATAAATACTCACGTGGAATGGAATGTTATATAAACGGAACAAATGTAACTGTAGAAAATAGCGTTGAATTATCAAATAACAAAAATTCATGTATTAGACAACAAGTTGTTAATGTAGAAGATGGTAAAGTGATTATAATTCATAATAATGGGTCAACATCATCACAACCAGCAATTCAATATTTAAATGCAGTTATGTATTATTTAGGAAATCCTAAAGCATCAACAAATACAATATTAAATTATATATGTAATCAATCTGGAATAACAATAGATACTGATTTATCAACATTGCCAAATCCAAATATAGAAGTAGGAACTTATGATAGTACAGTAAGTGGTAAACAATGGATAAGTTATATAGCAGAAACAAAAGGTTGTAATGTTAAAATAGCAAGAAATGGTCATTTAATATTAATTCCGTTTAAGAAAACAACACCTGATGTAACAATTAATGCTTTAGAAAGTGCTAAATTTGAATTAGGTGAAAAATATGAAATATCAAGAGTTATATTTACAGATGCATTAAGAAATTATACTTATGGAACAAATACATATAATACATTGTATATTAGACAAGATAATCCATTTATTGCTGATACAAATGTAGTTCAAAATATTTATAATGCAGTTAATGGAATGGTTGTATATTCATTAAAAACTGAAAATTATGGTGATATATCATTAGATTGTTGGGATTTAATACAATATACATTAGGAACAGATGAAAATGACAATGTAATAGCATATAATACTTATAATAATTGTGATTTAACTTATGAAATGAATATATCAAGTAAAGTTGAAACAAAAATACCTACTAAACAACAAGAAATAACAACTAATGTATTAGGTGATGATAAAGCAAGAATAAGAAAAATAAGCACTGATTTAGACTATGTTAATGGTGAAATAAGCATGATTGCACAAGATATAGACGAATTAGATGATACAACAGCAGATTTAACTACTAAATATAGTCAAACAGCACATTCTATAAGTTTAACTGCAACAGATAACCAAACTACAGCAGGTTTGACAATTAAACTGAAAAATGCAGATGGAACAGAAATAGATAGTAAAAGTGCTAATATTGAAATGAGTGGTAAAGTATCATTTACTGATTTATCTACAAGTAATCCATCAACCACAATAATAAATGGAGATAATATAACAACAGGTCTAATTAAATCAAGTAATTATGTAGCAAATACAAGTGGAACATCACTAAATTTAACTAATGGGGTGATTGATACGAAAAACTTTAAAGTTGATAATCAAGGCAACATGACATGTACTAATGCAAATGTTTCAGGACAAGTAACTGCTACAAGTGGAAATATAGCAGGCTGGACTATTGACTCACAAAAAGGTTTATATAATGGAACAGGTAATTCACAAGCAGGAATAGGTATTAATGGTATATCTTGGGCTTTTTGGGCAGGTTCTGAGGACTCTGCAACTGCACCTTTTCATGTAGGACATAGTGGTGGTGTATATGCCTCTAGTGGTGTAATAGCTGGTTGGACGTTAAATAATGATGGATTATCAAACGCAAATGGCTTTTATATTAATAATTATTCTCTTTCTTTTCAAGGCTCAACTTATAATGTTGGAGTATCTAATATATATACAATGAGTGATATAATAGTATGTAGAGCAATTTTGTTAGGGTCATTACCTATGCCTGATGTTAATACACCTGAATTTAATCATTATGATATTAATAAAGATGGTGTTATAGACGCTAGTGATTTATTAGCAATTAGATTTATTCTTAATCAAAGATAAAGGAGATATTTATGAATATTTTTTCAAATTTAAAAACAAACAAAAAAGTAATTAATTATACAGAAGTAGATTTGTTTATAATAAGAGCAATTTTACAAAAAGAAAAATGGGCAAATATAACAAGTGGAACACCTGAATTTAAACGATATGATTTAAATAATGATGGAGTAATAAATTCACAAGATTTGTTAATTTTAAGAAAAATAATATTAGGTATAGACCCACCAAATAATTAACATAAATTTGCTAAAATGAACATTTTATAGTAATATTACTATAGGTGATGATGATGGAACAAATTACATTAGGACAAATGCAAACATTTATAGTATTTATTGCATCTTTTATAACAAGTGGTGGAATAATAATGGGATTTGCATTAAAGATAGGCAAAAAGATACTAGATAGGTCATTAGAGCCATTTAATAAAAAAATAAATGAAATGGATATGCAAAGAAAAGTGCAACATCAAGAAACACTTGTAAAAATAAATGATTTAGAAGCAAGAATAGATGAAGTTGATATAGCAGTAGTAAGAAATAGAATAGTATCTTTTGAAAATTTATGCAGATTAGATGTTAATAATAATAATATTAAATTATATCAATATAAAACATTTTTTAAAGATGAAGATAAATGGAAAGAATATCATGTTAAATATCCAACATTAAATGGAGAAATAGATGAAGCAATTAAAAACATACATAAGCACTATGAAAATGCAATTTTTTAAGAGAAAAGTTATAGAAATATAACTTTTTTTTCATAGTATGCACTATCATAAATGATAATAATATGATAATATTGTATTGACAAATTAAATAAGATTGTTTATAATCTTCTTGTGATAAAAGAAAGGAGATTAGAGATGGTTAATTTAATTGTTAATGTTATATATGGATTTATATTTCAAAGTATATATGTTGCTTATGTGTATAACAAAATTAAAAATGTAAATTATATTAGCACTTACATAATTTATTTCTTTTGCTATTTAGCAGGTGCTTTTATAACTTCATTCGATTATAGTTTTATATATTATAGCATGATAATAGTATCTACTATTTTCTATATATTATATAGTTTTATACACAAAGAATGGAAGCAAATAACAAATTTTTTCTTAATGCTTAACATATTGCTATTAACTTCTATTTTAACAGCAATTCCTATATTATTTTTGAAATATAATGTTGTTTCATTAATATTTAATGCTTTCGAATTGGTTTTAATAATGCTTGTTGTTAAATATGCAAATATTAATAGAATATATAAAATAATAACTGGCAATTGGAATAGAGCAATGAATAATAAAATAAAATCAGTAACATTAAGAAATGCAATTTTAATTATTGTTTGTTTATCTATTTCACTAATCAATTTTTTTATAAATAATTATTTTATAAACATATATAATAATATATTGTAAAAAAGGTGGTGAAATTATGTACTCAATGTTTTGGTTTTGCAGTGAAGATGGGGAATAAGAAAAGAGTTGATTATGAAAATGATGAACTTGAAAAAGTGGACTATAAGTATATTATTTAATCTAGCAGAAACAATATGTATATTTTATGTTGGATATTTACTAGGTGTAAAACTTGTTAATGAATTAATAATATTAATGCTATTTGCAATTCCTAGACAAATATTTAATGGTGCAAGTCATTATAAAAGTCCTTTAAAATGTTTTATAGTATCAATGCTATTAGGCACAAGTTTTATGCTAATGTTTAATGTAAATGAAATGTTAGGTTATGTAGCAGCACTATTTAGTGGTTGTATATTAACTGAAAAAGGTAATATAGCAAACATATATCAATGGACTAAAGTAAGTAAATATCAATCATTAATTGATTATATGAAAGATAACCCAAATGATGAAACTATTAAAGAATATGAAAAGTACATGGAAAAATATTATCCATTTAGATATGACATTTATAATTTAAAATTTAAAGAAAATAAATCACTTGATAAAATAGGCGAAGAATTAGACACATATAGTCATTGGCAAATAGTGAATGAATTAAATATAATATATGACACTCTTAATTTCTCATTGAAGTTGTATGAATAGTATACACTAACTATTCATACTTTTTTATTGTAATTTATTATAAGGTGATTACAATATGAGTAAGTTAATATATACTAAAAATGAAATAGATTATATTAAATCACAAGTATATTTTAGCGAACAAGAATTAGAAGTATTAGAATTATGGTTAATAGATAAATCAGTAGTAGAAACATCAATGGAATTAAATATTTCTACAGCAACAGTTAGTAGAAGAAGAAAAGACATAAAAACTAAAATAGATAAATTAAACGAACAAATATATAAAAATAAGATGTTTTTAATACTAAATTAGCATCTTTAATATAAAATTAGTATAATTCATCAAATTAACACAAAAATGTCTTAAATGGTCTTAAAATTAGTTAAAATGTTAAGTGATAATAAAACTTGACATTTTTTATTTTATGTGATAATCTTTATACAGGATATGGGAATGATATAAGATTTCAAAACATTATTCATGCAAAAATATGCTTATTTATATATAGTAGGCTAAAGTAATATAATATAATGTTTTGTTAATTGCTTATGTCTATTCCCATGCCAGACAATAGTCTGCTATGTATAAATAAGTGTATTTTTTTGTTGGGTTTAATTTGCTTTTCTTTCCCACTTATCAAAAACAGAAAGAAGTTTAACTATGCTCCTGCATTAGAAATAGTTAGGTACAATATAAGATTTGCTTATTATATTTATCTTCAAGTCAGGAAACGTGTCTGACTAAAATCAACAATCGTGGGTGGTGTTTCGGCATGGGATACTAAAGTGAAATGGACGAAACAATTTCTATACTTTAGTAACAAGCAAAAATTAACATAAACAACTCAGTTAAACAAAAAAGTTAATAGTTTTTTCTCTTGTTCGCAAGGGATTACTCTGTCTAAAAGACAAGTAAACAATTATCCATTCCAATCTAGTTTCCAAAAAATAAAGTTAATAATTAGGAGAAAATAAATATGAATAATAATGAATATAGAACAATAATATGTAAGATATTAGAATTAAACATACATTTAACGCCATACAAATATGAAGAATTAAATTTGTTAAAAGAGAAGTACAAATATGAAGATTTTATAAATGCAATAGAAATAGCAAAAGAAAAAGGAATAAGAAATATAAATTATATAATAACATGTGTAAAAAATGGAGTATATAACTTCAAAAAAGAAGAAAAAAGTGAAAAAGTACCTAGTTGGTTTCATAAAGAAATAAAAAAAGAAGAATTAAGTAAAGAAGAGCAAATACAAATGGAAGAATTAATGAAAGATTTTAGATAAATGATAATAATATGATAAAGACTTAATAAAATTAGGTCTTTTTTTAATGTTATTATACAGATGTCAAGAGGAAATATTTTTATTTCCTTTTGATACTAAATTTAGAAAGAAGGGAATAAGAATAATAAACTGAAAAAATACAATTATGGGCAATGAGCCAATTGTTAGTCAAAGAAAGACAATGTTTATTATTCTTTTTCTTATGTTTAAAGGAGATATTTATATGTTTAATAACCCTTATGCTTACAATCAACAAATGAATATAGACAAATTAAATGAGCAAATTAATAATTTAGAAAAATTAAAAGCACAAATGCAACAAGCAACTAATCAACAACCTAGTATTAATCAAACATTTCAATTAGCACCTACTAATAGAGATGTTATAAGATATGCTTCTTCTATAGATGAAGTACAAAGAGATATTGTAATAGGAGATACACCGTATTTTAGTAAAGATATGAGTGTAGTATGGATAAAAAATACTAAAGGTGAAATAAAAACTTATGAATTAAATGAAATTATAGAAAAAGATAGCAAAGATTTACAAATAGAGTTTTTGCAAGAACAAATAGATGAATTAAAGAAGGGAATGAAGAAAAATGAACAATCTTATACAGATGTTATTTCAACAGAAAATACAAACAATTCCTCAAGGGTTGATGAAGAATATGGAAATGCAATTAAAGATGAAAAACCCACAATTGTTCAACGAGTATCAACAAGCAAGAAGGGAAAATAAAGACCCTAATGAATATTTAAATGAAATTGTTGGTAAATTTAGTCCAGAACAAAAACAACAATGGGATAGTATGTTTAAAGGTATTAACACTAAATAGTGTTGATATAAATTTAATAGAAAGGAGCAAAGAAAATGAATGGAAGTCAAGGAATAGTTCCTACTGTAAATTTAGCAACTGATAACAATAATGGTTATCCATATCCTGTTTATCCAATGATGACTGGATTTGGTGGAAATGGATTTGGTGGCTATGGTTCTGATTGGATTTGGATTATTGTTTTATTTGCTTTATTTGGTGGTTGGGGCAATAATGGCAATGGTGGTTTCTTCAATGGAAGAAGTTTTGATGATGGATATGCTTGGTTAAGTAATGGTCAAAAAGAAATAATGCAAAACACTAATAATGGATTTGACACATTACATATAAGCAATCAATTAGAAGGAAATAGAGATGCAATTAACAATATTGCTACTCAATTGTGTAACTCAACAGCAAGTATAAATAGCAATTTATCTAATGGATTTAATAGTTTAAATACTAATTTCTTAAATTGTTGTTGTGAAAACAAATTAGGCATCGCTGATTTAAAGTACACTGTTGCTACTGAAAATTGTGCTGATAGACAAGCATTAAACGAAGGAATAAGAGATGTTATTGCTTCACAAACTGCAAGTACTCAAAAAGTTTTAGATAAGTTATGTCAATTAGAATTAGACAATGCTAAAACACAAATTGATGCTAAAAATGATAGAATTGCTGACTTACAAAGAGAAATTTCAATGAAAGACCTACAAGCAAGTCAAATTGCACAAAATTCATTTATAGCACAAGGATTTGCAAATGAAGTTGACCAATTATACAACAGATTAAGCAATTGTCCAGTACCATCAACTCCAGTTTATGGTAGAACACCTATATTCACATGCAACAACAATAATGGTTGTGGTTGCAACGGATATAACGGATTAATTTAAGCAAATAGTAGATTACTACTAACCTGATTACAGGAACTTGCTAATTCCATAATAGAGTGGACACTTGTCCGTACTAGAGTGGACTAGAGAATAGGCATAGTTCTATTCTCTATTTTTTATAAAAATGCACAATAAAAGTGAAAATATTGTAATAATTTAGTATAAAATGCACTGTTTTTACAATATATTGTGAAAAATGAAAGGAGAAATAAAAATGATAGAAACAATTATAAATGAACCTACCCCATTAACAAGCAATAATAGTCCAATAGTTTATGATGAAACTGATATAAGAACTAGGTGTGCTTATTGTTGTAATGGTGGTTGGTTAGATTATTCAAATGGTAACCCAATATTTAAAATATTTGGAAATGGTTATACAGGATATTATAATGTTAATTTTAGTGCTTCAATAAGTTCTGCAACAGCAGGTGTAGTAGCAATAGGATTATATGAAGATGGTGTATTAATTCCTGATACTGTTAGAGCAGTAACTTTAGCAGCAGCAGATGATTATGAAACAGTATCATTTAATAAAAAAATAAGAGTATGCCCTAGAGGAACTACAAATATAACAGTACAATCAGTACCAACAGTTCCTACACCAACAGATGTTACAACACCAATTACTACTCAAATTCCTATTATAACTAATGCTACATTTAATATTGCTAGAACAAATAACTAATGAAAAACCCTATAGATAATATTGCATTAATATTACAAGCATTAAGTTTAGAAATATTATTTAAAGATTATAATAATTTTGATTTGATGCAAGAATTACACTTACAAGACGAAAAATATTTAAAGCAAATATTAAAAAATCAAGAAGAAATATTAAACCTTTTAAAGAAAGGAAGTGAAATAAATGAAAAATGAAATTATAAAAAAAGTAGATGAAAAAATAAAAGAAATAGTTGATGATGATATTAACCCTAGTAATTTGGACTATTTATATAAATTATCAAAAATAAAATATTATACGGAAGAAGGTGAAAATATGAACTATGGAAATTATGGCAACTATGGCAACTATGGAAACTACAATGGAAGAAGAGCAGGATATGATAGTTATGGTAGAGATAATTATGGAAATTATGGCGATAATTATGGTAGAAGAGGATATGATGCTAAATATCGTGGATATGACCATATAGATAGAATTGGAAATGAATACGGTAGGTATATGGAAAATCGTGAAAGATATGGTGCTGGCGAAGAAAGTGACAAATCGTTTATGTATATGGTAAAAGCACTTGAAGATTTTATTATGGTATTACATGAAGAAGCAGAAACAGAACCTCAAAAGCAAATGTTAAGAGAAACTTTACAAAAGAGTATGAGATAATGTATAAATTTTATAATGCTAATGCAGTAAATAGATATGAAGATGATTGCGTTATAAGAGCAATATCTTGTGCCACTAATAAAAGTTGGGATTATGTTTATGATTATTTAAGTGATATAGCACAATATGAAGGAACTTTACTAGACAAAAGAGATTTTGTAATTAATTATTTAGATAAAACATATCAAAGAATAAATAATATACATGGAAGTGTAGGTTATGTTTCTAGTTTATTTCCAAACAATACTATTCTTATCACAATGAATGGTCATATTACCTGTAGTAAAAATGGAGTAATATACGATACTTTTGATTGTAGAGATAGAAAAGTTGAATATGTTTGGCTAGTAAAATAAAGAGTGAAATTTGACACTCTTTTTTCAATAATGATATAATTTTACCATAAGGAGATGATTGCTTTGAATAAAGTAAAAGATTTTTTTAAAAAAGACAAAGTTGAAAGAGCATTAAAAACTTTTGTCGAAGGTTTTTGTTCTTATATAGCATTAAATGTTATGATGAGTGATTTGTCAGATACATCTGCTATAAAAGCATTAATCGTAGGTGCTATTGGTAGTGCTATATCAATAGTAATAAATTCATTAAATAAAGGAGAAGAATAAATTTTAAATATCATAAAAATATGATATAATTGTTATGAGGGTAGCCCTTATCTACCCTCAATCATTTATAAGGGAGATGATTTTATGGATAAGGAAATATGGAAAGATATAGAAGAATATGAAGGACTATATCAAATATCTAATTTAGGAAATGTAAAAAGTAAAAAAAGATTACAATATGATATTAATAATAAAAAAAATGTTTATATAGAAAAAGAAATGTTATTAAAATATTCATTAAATCATAAAGGATATAAAGTAGTAAAATTACAAAATAAAAAAAGCAAAAAAACAATATCAATTCACAGACTTGTAGCACAAGCATTTATTCCAAATCGTGATAATTTACCTCAAGTTAATCATAAAGATGGAAATAAAGAAAATAATTGTGTAAATAATTTAGAATGGTGTAATAATGATTATAATCATAAACACGCAATTGAACATAATTTATGCAAAACAAGAATGGTGGAATTAATTAATGAAAATGGCAATATTTATCAATTTGATAATTTGCAATTAATGTTTGATTTTTTAAAGATTACACATAGTGGTGATTATATAAAATATATAAATAAAGAAAAGTTGTTTCACGGATTTTATATTAAAGATATAAGGAGATGATGAATATGAAATATCCTGTTTCATTCATTGGAATAACAAATGGATTTAGTAAAAGCCATTTTGGTTTAGATTGTGGTTGGCATAAAACACATAATTGTCCTGTATATGCTATTGCTGATGGTATTGTAACTTATGTTCAATATCAAAAAACAGGTGGTTATGTTGTACATATAAGACACGAAAATGGTTTTGTAAGTGAATATGGTCATTTACAAAAAGGTAGTATTAAAGTTAAAGTAAAAGATGAAGTTAAATTAGGACAGCAAATTGCTAATATGGGAGATACTGGAAAAGCAAGTGGAGAACATTTGCATTTAGGATTATATAAAGGTAAATCAATTAATTATAATGTAGATAAATGGGTAAATCCTATTAATTATCTTGAGGTTTATGAAGGACAAGAAGTAGCAAAATCTACATTAAAACAATATGGTAATCAAATTAAATATCATCAAGAAACTTGGGATAAAGGAAAATATGAATTACTATATGAAAAATATATTAGAACAAGTCCTAGAATACCAGTTATAAATAAATCAAATTGTGTTAAAGTTGGTGATATTATGCCAAGTAAAAGAGATTTATTAACTAGCCAAAATGTAAATGATTGGGCTATTTATAGAGTTAGTACAGTATTAGATATTACTGAAATAGTAACCGAGTCAAATGGAAGAATTTGGGGTAAAACAATAAACACTTATGTATGTTTATGCAATAAAGATGGTAAAGCCCAAGCAAATAAAATTAATTAATTTGTTATATTAGATATTCTTAATTGAATATCTTTTATTTTTGTTTAAAATGTATTGACAAGTGTATTATAATATGATATACTTTATTTAACAATTAAGAAAGGAGATAAGGAAACATGAGAAAAAGAAGAAAAAAGCATTTTAAAACGGATAAAACTTATTTAATACATGGTTGTATCATTATGATTATAATAACATTATTTAGTATTATTTATACAGATAGTTATG
>Ga0310690_10001777_pt1 | contig 37358 bp, 24 predicted proteins | sample AusTroGonzalo_MG_2_FD_207661 | JGI IMG/M metagenome (GOLD analysis project Ga0310690, IMG submission 207661) | Bovine rumen microbial communities from tropical cattle in Woodstock, Queensland, Australia - Gonzalo_04 (v2) (version 2) | ecosystem: Host-associated > Mammals > Digestive system >...
CCTTTTGAATTTCATTAATCCGTTTTCCGTCTTTATCGGCGACGGTATACCACAAATTCAAAGGAATAACCGGTTTCCGGGTCTACATGCGTCTCAGATGTGCTTTCCCGTTCCCATATGGCAGGGTCTATTTCCGGGAAGAAGACATCGGCACCCTCAACGATAGTATGTACATGGGTGATGTACAGTTTGTCCATGTCCGGAAGGGCCGCCCTGTATACGGAAGCGCCGCCCATCACAAAACATTTATCGGCCCCCGTGGCCTCCGCTTCCTTATATGCCTCCTCGAAGGAATACACGCAGGTGACCTCCGGGATGGGTTCTCCGCCCAGGTTGAGCACAATGTTCTTGCGTCCCTTGAGCGGACGGAAAGGCAGGGAGAAATAAGTGGTGCGGCCCATGATGACGGGATATCCGCGGGTTGTCTTCTTGAAATACTGCAAATCCTCGCTCAGGTGCCACGGAAGGTCACCTTTCACGCCGATTCCGTAGTTGTCGGCCACGGCCACGATGATACATTTTTCCATAGATTCTTCACTTCGTTCAGAATGACATGAGCGTTAAACCGCCACTGGGGCTTTGATGGCAGGCCACGGGTCGTAGCCTTCCAGGGTAAAGTCTTCGTATTTAAAGTCAAACAGGGACTTGACGTCCGGATTCAGTTTCATGACGGGGAGTTTCCGGGGTTCCCGGGACAGCTGCAGCACCACCTGCTCAAAGTGGTTCCGGTAAATGTGGGTATCTCCGGTGGTATGGACGAATTCTCCGGGCTGCAGGCCGCACACCTGGGCGATCATCAGCGTCAGGAGGGCGTAGGAGGCAATGTTGAAGGGTACCCCCAGGAATACGTCGGCGCTGCGCTGGTACAGCTGGCAGGAGAGTTTTCCCTGGGCCACATAGAACTGGAACAGGCAGTGGCACGGGGGAAGCGCCATCTTTTCCACATCGGCGGGGTTCCAGGCGCTCACCAGCATACGGCGGGAGTCCGGATTGTTTTTGATCAGGTCCACCACCTGTGAAAGCTGGTCTATCACGCGGCCGTCCGTGGCCTCCCAGGAACGCCACTGATGGCCGTACACCGGCCCCAGATTGCCGTTTTCATCGGCCCACTCGTCCCAGATGGAAACGCCGTGATCCTGCAGGAACTTCACGTTGGTGTCTCCGGCGATGAACCACAGCAACTCATAGATAATGGACTTCAAATGGACTTTCTTGGTGGTGAGGAGGGGAAAGCCGTCGGACAGGTTAAAGCGCATCTGGTAGCCGAACACGCTCTGCGTGCCCGTCCCGGTGCGGTCTTCCTTCATGACGCCGTTGGTGCGGATATGTCTGAGCAGGTCCAGGTACTGTTGCATAGGTCACAAAGATACATAATTATTTTAAAAATCCACGCCGAAGATGAGCGACACAGAGTAGGGCTTCTTCATCTCCAGCAGCGGGTACAGCGAGCCGCCCAGGTAGGAGAAGGATACGCCGATGGAGGCATGGAAGGGCAGGAACAGCAGGTGGGAAAGGGAGGCCGACAAGTCGGCGCCCGCGCTCCACAGGTTGTAGCCGTAGGCCAGCCCGGTGTAATCGGCATGCGGGGTGAGGAGGAAATTCTTGATATAGAATACCCCGGGAACGGAGATTTCTCCCACGTAGATGGGGATGGCGTAATCGGCCGTCACGCGCCACTGCCAGGGAAATAGCTGGTTCACGGTCGAACGGGCGTTGCCGTCAAACCCGCGGGGCAGGGTGCTCACCAGCGCGTCCCCTATCAGGCAGTCGTTCAGCTTGCGCTGGCCGATGAACGTCCACTTGAGTCCCTGGGCGCGGGTGAAGCCGGGAACATAACCATAGGCATACCCGTACAGGTTGGGGGCATAGTACCGGGTGAGGCCGGGACGGAAACCGATACCCCCTTCCAGGCCGATACCCCATCGGGGATAGGTCTGGGACTGGGCCCGGGGCGCCATGAAGTAACCGCGGACCGACGCCGAGACGTGCTGGGTAAGGGGACCGTGCAGGTCCAAGTTCCCGGACGCGGGCCGATAATAGGCGGACAGTCCCTCCAGCCGATTGGGCACGGAATAAAGGACCGGATCAAGGGCAAAGATGCTGTTGCTGATGCTGTATTTCAGCTGGGGCGTGATGCCGAACAGCCGCCCTCCCCTGGAGAAAGACCAGGGAATATAGGTGCGGATGGAGGCCGATATTTCCGGCGCGGCCTGTGGGCTGCCGGCCACCTGATAACTCAGCCTGTCGCCATCGGCCATCTGCCGTACCGTATACAGGCGGGAAACCATGTCTCCGATATCCACATTGGCCTCTATCACGGGATACAGGCCCGTATAGGCCATCTTCAGGTGCAGGGCGCTGCGCCAGGCATGTTCCCGGTCCGGGTCCGGATGGAAAGCGTAGCCCAGCATGCCGGAGAAAGTACCCAGGGTATTCTGGAAGTAGCCGCTGAGGCCGATGGAAGCCGTCTCATAGGAGAAATCCATGCTGTTTTCCTTCACTGCGTCGGAGTTGACGTACAGCGGCAGCCAGGAGTGCAGCCGCAGGGGGTGTGCCAGCTTGGAATAACGCTTGGGGGCGGTCATGGGAACGGGCACCTCCGAAGCTTCCAGCTCTCCCAGCGCCTTTTCCTGGGCCGTAATGAGGTCGGCCACACGGTAGCTGTAGATATCGGCATAGGATACTTCCCTGGGCTGGAGGTCTTCCAGCGGGGTGCGGAACAGTTGCACCCCCTCGCGCGTCTGGGAAGTGAAATACAGGTACTCGCCGCCGGCCGTGTATTCGTTGCCGCCATAGCGGGAGTTGGTCATTTGTTCCAGGCGCTTTTGGGCCGGATAATAACGGTACAGCTCATTGACGCCGTTGCGGTCGCTCACCCACTCCAGGCAGTTTTCCCCGGAACGGACGTTCACCACTTTCTGGGCCGAAGGATCCAGTTCCGTCTCCCAACCGCCGCCGGGAAGCAGGTGGTACAGGCCGATGCCCGCGGCAGTAACGCCGGTGACATAGATGTCCTCCTCTCCATACCACACGGGCTCCGACCCCTGGACGCCTTCAGGAAGGGGATGACGTTCCAGCGTGACGCCGCTGCCGGCATCTACCACCACCAGGTTGGAGGCCCCTTCCACCGTCAGTTCGATGGCCAGCAGGCGGGAGCCGTCCCGGCTGCTTTTAGGGTTGTAGTAACGGGTTCCGCGGGTGAGGGTGTGCCGTTTGTTGGTATTCAGGTCATAGTAGCACAGGGCCGACGTGCCGGCCAGGCTCCAGCGGGGGTCGTTATAGGTTTCGGACCAGTACAGGCGGTTCCACACCGGGTCATAGGCCATGACGGAACTGCTGGAACCGAAGGAACGCAGCCGTTGCACCTTTCCGTCCCGGATGAGCACCAGTTCTTTGGGGCGAAGATAGCTTTTGCGCAGCGCGAAGATGCCGTATTCGGTCCATACCGGACTGCTGTACTGCATGGCGTAGGAGGCTTCGGGGGTCACCGGTTCGGCTTCCATGAAGGGGCCGCGGGCCAGGGCATCGGCCTGCCAATCCTGGTTAAAGCTTTCCAGGATATCCTTGAAGGCCAGTTTGAAACGTTTCCCGGCATGTTGGCTGATGACTTTCCGGGTGTTGAAAGGAGCGATATACCAGGGTTTTTTCCAGGCCAGATCGATGGCTTCCCGCACCAGAAGGGGATCGTCATATAAGGTACGGGCACCGCCCAGGGTCACATAGCCCAGGGCGTAATGGTCCGGCGTATAATGCTTGAAGGATCCGTAACGCCACTTCTCCCAGCTGCGGTAATCCTCCTGGTCCAGGGCCACGCGGTAGAAGTTCAGGAAATCGGCCGTACGGGCACGGGAGCCGCCCAGGAGGGCGGTTTCGGCCACCACGGCATCTCCCTCTCCCTGGGACTGGCCAATGTATAGTTGCCAGTAGATGGGGGTCCAGATTTCTCCGGTGAACCAGGGGAGGATACCGCGCTTACCAAACTGCAACTGAGCCTGGTGGCGGGGTTCGTGGCCGGCCAGCTGCAACATCCAGGGAACCGCTTCCCCGCCATAGACCTCCGGCTTGGTGTAAAGGTCGTAGCGGCTGGGCGCCCAGCCCACGGAGCCGTTGGAAACGGTGTGGTAGGTATGTAGGATGACCGGCATTTTCCGGCGCTGGCCCTCACCGGGCGTCATGTCTCCCAGACTGCGGCCCAACTGGATGCGGAAATTCTCCAGGGCGCGGCCGTAATCGCGGGCCAGGGAATCGGCCCCTACCGGATAAATCAGCTGATAATGAGGTGTTTCTATACTGTTCCAGCGAAGGCGGCCGGGGTCATCTCCGCTCAGGTAAAACTGGGCGCGGGCGGGGAACAGGCAGGCCGTCAGCAGGCATAGGGTCAGGATACTTTTTCGCATTTGTAGCAGCATTTCCACAAATTTAAGGTTTTTTGCCTAACTTTGTGTACCATGAAAAGAGGAAACTTCATTATTCTGGCCGGCAGCCTGCTTGCGCTGCTTTCCTGCGGCCCCAAAAAGACATCGGCCCCGGCGCCCGCCACCCGGGACTTCCCCATGGCAGAGGTTCCCATGATGATTACAGAACCGGCCGAGCGTTTGGTGTGGCTGGGACAACATTTCTGGGATCGGTTCACGGCTGCCGACAGTCTGTATTTCTGTGATTCCGTCACCGTCAACGGTGTTCCGGCCGAAAAAATGGAGCAGCAGATGGGCCTGTTCGCCTCCATCCTGGAACAGATGCCGCTCAAAGACGGCATGCGGGCCATGGAAATGTTCTATGACCGGCTGGACGCTTTCCAGCGGGCCAAGCCCTCCGGGAACGTGTTCCCCGAAACCGTTGCACTGGCCTCCCGGTATTTTTATGACCCCAACTCCCCCCTCCGCAGCGAAGACCTTTACCTGCCCTTCGTGAGCCGGCTGGCTTCATCGGCCCTCATCCAGGAGGACTTCCGCGCAGGATATGCCTGGGACGCCCGGATGTGCGCCCTCAACCGTACGGGAACGCCGGCGGCCGATTTCGTCTTTGTGGACACGGCCGGCAAACGGCGCACGCTATATGGGATCAAGGCCCCGATCACGCTGCTCATCTTCGGCAACCCGGACTGCCACGCCTGCAAGGAGCTGCTGGAACAGATGGAGAGTTATCCGGAGATATCGGCCCAGATTGCCGGCGGAAAACTGAAGGTGGTGGATATCTATATCGACGAGGAAATCGACCTCTGGAAGGAGCGCATGGCCAGTTATCCGCCCCAATGGATCAACGGATACGACCCTTCCTTTGCCATCCGCGGAGACCTTATCTATAATGTGCGCGCCGTACCGTCCCTGTATCTGCTGGACCAAAATAAAACGGTGCTGCTAAAGGATGCAACACCGGAAATGGTTCTGGAATATTTGCTCTAACGGAAGAACTGCTCTATCCAGTCGGCATCGATTTGGGCGAACCCGGCAGGCGCTTTTACGGCCGGGTTGCGCTGCAAGATGCCGCGCGCGTCCTCGTACACATTGAAACCGATATTCACCATCTGCATCTGGCCGTTCAGGGGAAAGGCCATCACCAGTTCGTTGTCGGCCCCTTCCGTACGCAGGAAACGCAGTTTTGCGTCCATGGCTCCGGGGTTCTTTTGGGCTAACTCCCTACGGGTCACCCATTTGCACATCTCCAGGACGGTATCTTCCAGGCCGGCGTCGTGCAGGTTCACCTTCTCTATCAGGTCTCCCACTTCCCGCACCAGGCGCAGGGTATAGCCGTCCAGGTCCTTCACGGCATCGGCCACCTGCTGCGGAGGCTGTGCATCGCCGGGCAGTAGCCACACCATCAACTTTGTATCCGGATCGTGGTACAAGGTCTGGTACAGGGCCAGGTTGCGGTGGCCGCAGTAGGGACATTCCCAGACAAAGAGCGAGCCGTCCTTGACCCGGGCTTTGAGGTCCGGGTCTTGGGCGACGTTGATGCTGGGACGGACGTCTATTTCCGTCGGCTTATGGCAGTGATTACAGTTTGCGGGCGCCATCGCTAATCACTACGTCGTATACCTTGGGAGCGTGGCCGAACTTCTCCTCGAAGCCCTTTTTGGCCGCGCCGATAAAGGCGTCGTACAGTTCTTCCTTCACCAGGTTGATGGTGCAGCCGCCGAAGCCGCCGCCCATCACGCGGGAACCGGTCACATCCATCTTGCGGGCCAGTTTGTTCAGCCAGTCCAGTTCTTCGCAGGATACCTCGTACAGGCGGGACAGGCCGAAGTGGGTCTGGTACATCATCTCTCCCACGGTCTCATAATCGGCACGCTCCAGGGCGTCGCACACGTCCAGCACGCGCTGCACCTCGCCAATCACATATTCGGCCCGGAGGAAGTCTTCTCCGCTGATCTGGTCCCTCACTTCGTCCAGCCACACGCGCTTGGCGTCGGAGAGGAAGTCCACCTCCGGATGGAGTTTCCGGATAGCGGCGGCGGCTTTCTCGCAGGATTCCCGGCGTTTGTTATAGGCGCTGGAAGCCAATTCGTGCTTCACGCAGGAATCGATGAGCACCAGCTTGTAGCCCACGGGGTTGAAGGGGAAGTATTTGTATTCCCCGGTTTTGCAGTTGAGGCGGATCAGGGAGCCTTCCTTGCCGAAGATAGAGGCGAACTGGTCCATGATGCCGCACTTGACACCGCAATAATTGTGTTCCGTGCTCTGGCCGATCTTAGCCAGTTCAAACTTCTCTATGCCATTGTGGTTGATTTCATTGACGGCAAAGGCAAATACGCTTTCCAGGGCTGCGGAAGAGCTGAGGCCCGCGCCCAGCGGCACGTCTCCGGCAAACACGGCGTCAAAGCCCTGTACTTTTCCCCCGCGCTTGAGGGTTTCCCGGCACACGCCAAACACATAACAGGCCCAGGACTGGGCAGGCTTGTCCTCTTCCTTGAGGCCAAACTCCACCAGCTCGTCAAAATCGATGGAATAGACCCTTACTTTGTCTGTCCCGTTGGGCTCGATGGCCGCCATGATGCCAAAATTGATGGCGCCGGGGAATACATAACCACCGTTATAATCCGTATGTTCGCCGATGAGATTGATGCGGCCGGACGACATGTAAAGGGTTCCTTCCTTACCGAAAAGGCTCTTGAATTTTTCCTGAATCTTGGTTTTCATATCCTGTGTTATTGGTTATCGGTCATAGTCTTACAAAGATAGTAAAAAAATCGTAACCATGATGGGGCAATGGTCCGAGACTCCCCCCAGATAGCGGGGGCCGGAGTAAGTTCGCAGGGGTTTGGTGCCGGTATGTGCCGGGTCTTTGGTGGTGAGGAAGGGAACTCGCAGGATGTGCATGGGGCCTGGACGGGCCGATGGAGTAACAAAAAATTGGTCGATCAGCTCCCAGGCACCGTCGTACTTAATGGTGCCCTCCCCCTGCCGATGAAGCGGTTCCGCCAGATTCACCAGAGGAGGATCCAGGAGCTGATAATCGGGGTTGTCCGGGGTATCGTTCATATCGCCCATCGCCAGGATGCGGGTTGTACCGGCCGATAGGAGGGAATCGGCCAGCTCCTTCAGGCGAAGGATCGCCCGGCGCCGACGGGGGCCCGACACCGCCGCGCCGCCATACTTGGAAGGGTGATGGTTCACCAGGAAGGCGATATCGGCCCCCTCGGGGGTACGGAATTGCGCCAGCAGGATGTCCCGCGTAGCCATGACGGTGCCATCTTCATTATATAGGTGGCAGGGCCTGGCCTCCGTCAGCTCCAGCCGGGAACTGCGGTATAACAACGCCACATCGATTCCCCGGGGGTCCGGAGAATCAAAGTGCACTATCTTGTAGTCCAGCTTCCTCAACGCCGTAGCGTCCAGCAATCGGCGCAGCACAAAGGCATTCTCCACTTCGGCTACCCCTATCACGTCCGGCGTCCCGGCCCACAGGATGGTCTTGGCGATAGCCTGGGTCTTGGTGTAGAAGCGCTTGCGGGTCCATCTTCTGGCACCCCGCCCAGAAAACTCCGCGTCAGAAACGCTGGTAGAGTCATTCCGCCAGTCAAAATAGTTCTCCAGATTCCAGAACATCACCTTCAAACTGTCGGAAGGCGGGTTGAACGCCAAAAAAAGGCATAAAAACAACGTTCTCATGCCACAAAGGTAGCTATTCCGGGAAAGGGCTATTTGAGCGAACAGGCCGTAAACTGTTGGTAACCAGGTATATAATAAAATTTCTTGATACCGTTTGGTATCAAGAAAAATAATTAAACAGTTGATTATTAGCTAATTAAGCTTTGTTCGCTACACGTTGAAGAGGAAATGCATAATGTCACCGTCCTGCACAATGTAGTCTTTGCCTTCGATGCCCATCTTGCCGGCGGCGCGGACGGCGGCTTCGGTCTTGTACTGCACGAAGTCTTCGTACTTGATGACCTCGGCACGGATGAAACCGCGTTCGAAGTCCGTGTGGATGACGCCGGCGGCGCGGGGAGCCTTATCCCCCGCCACGATGGTCCAGGCGCGGCATTCATCGGCACCGGCGGTGAAGAAGGTGCGCAGGCCCAGGAGTTTGTAGGCCGATTGGATCAGACGCACGACGCCGGATTCCGACAAGCCCATCTCTTCCAGGAACATCTGGCGGTCATCGTAGTCCTCGATCTCGGCGATTTCGGCCTCGGTCTTGGCGGCGATAACCAGGATCTCCGCATCCTCACCGGCCACGGCGGCGCGCACGGCATCCACATAGGCGTTGCCCGTGGCGGCCGATGCTTCGTCCACGTTGCACACGTACATCACGCGCTTATTGGTAAGGAGGTAGAGGTCCTTGGCCATCTGCTCCTCTTCGGCATTCTCCAGGGCCACGCTGCGGCAATTGCGGCCCTGCAGCAGGGCTTCACGATAGCGCTGCAGAAGGACCAGCAGCTTCTTGGCCTCTTTGTCTCCGCCGGTGGTAGCCATCTTCTCCACCTTCTTGATGCGGTTCTCCACGGTCTCCAGGTCCTTGATCTGGAGTTCGGTGTCCACCACTTCCTTGTCCCGGACAGGGTCTACCGAGCCGTCTACATGCACGATATTGCCGTCGTCGAAGCAGCGCAGCACATGCAGGATGGCATCCGTCTCACGGATGTTGGCCAGGAACTGGTTGCCCAGGCCTTCTCCCTTGGAAGCTCCCTTTACCAGGCCGGCGATGTCCACGATCTCCACGGTGGCGGGGATGGTGCGCTTGGGCTGGCAAATCTCCGTGAGTACCTCCAGCCGTTTGTCCGGCACATTGGTGGAACCCACGTTGGGGTCGATGGTACAGAAAGGGAAGTTGGCGCTCTGCGCCTTCCCGGAACTGATGCAATTAAATAAAGTAGACTTGCCCACGTTGGGCAAGCCTACTATACCACATTTAAGCGACATAAGGCTTATCTATTAATAGAAACGGGCACGGTTGTCCTTGACGCTCTTGTCCGTAAGGATGGTCATGAGCATCTGGGTGTGGTAGTTCTCGATGCGGCTCTGATAGGCCTTTGCATCGTCCTCCGTATAGTAGGAACCCGTTTCGCGGCCATTCACCTGGAACACATAAGTGCCCATGACACCACCCACGGGGCCGCTAACCACATTCTCCTTGGCGCCGGCCACGGCACCCACGAAAGCGGGTTCGGTGGAGGGAGCGGAATTGGTGGAGAAGGTGACGTCGGACAGGTTGGAAACGGTGTTGCCGAGTTTTTCGGCCACGGCATCCATGCTGGTGAGACCCTCTACCTGAGCAGCTACGCGCTCCTTCTGGGCGGCGATATACTTCTCACGGTAAAGCTGGTTCTTGATGTTGTCGGAGACTTCCTCTACGCTGGCGTAACCCTCTTTGTGGGCACCTTTCACAGCCACGATGAAGAAGTAGTTGTTGTCCACGGTGATGATACCGGAAGCCTTGCCGGGCTTGTGGTCGAAGGCCCAGCGGGTCACTTCCTTGGCGTGGCCGATGGAACCATAGCTGTCCGTACCCTCGTTGATGGTGAGGGAGCGGGAGTAGGTACCGGTGGAGTCGCAGGCAGCCTTGTAGTTGGCATACTTGCCGTCGGCGCGAACGGCCAGGACATTGGCCTTGTTGTAGGTGGCGGCGTAGGTTTCCTTGCTGGGAAGGGTGGCCTTCTCGAAGACAGCCACTTTCTTCTTGGGCAGGGCCTTGGTGGCCTTGGTCACCTCCACGATATGGGTACCGTACTGGGTGGTGATCACATAAGGCTTGCCCACCTTGGCGGTGAGGACAGACTCGAAGCCGGGAATCATCATATTCTGGGTCATCCAGCCGATATTTCCCTGCTCTCCGTCGGCGGCGTTGCCTTTGTCGGCGGAATAGAGGGTGGCCAGGGCCGAGAAGTTGCTGCCCCTCTTACCCAGCACAGCCAGGAGGCTGTCGGCGGTGTGACGGGCGTCGGTGCCCTGGAACATCATATGGCGCACATACACGGAATCCGGAATGTTGGCGGTTTCCATGATACGGGCGGCATAGAAAGTCTCACCGTTCTGGTAAACGGGGGAAACACCTTCCTTATTGGCGGCAACGAAGGCATCCACGTCGCGGTTAACGCTGCGGAGCTCACCTTCCTTGTACCAGGAATCGCTCCACTGGCGGTCGCTGTTGCGCTGCAGGAAGGCACGCACATTGTCGGCAGTGGCAAATTCGTCGTACAGGGCGACGAATTCCTCGTTCTGGGCGGCGATATCGGCGGCGGAAGGCTTTACTTCATACACCACATATTCGATGTCGCGGGTAGCTTTCTGCTGGAAGTTGTCCTTATGGGCGTTGTAGAACTTCTTGATTTCGGAAGAAGAGACGACGATGGAGGAATCCTGCGGGAAGTAAGTGTTGGGCACCATGACGAAGCTGACTTCGGCCGTGGTGTTGTTTTCCTCGATGGCGCACTTCTGCTCCAGGGAAGTTACATAAGCGCTGTTTACGAACAGGGCGTTGTACTTCTCGTTGTAGCGGTTGGAACGGACGATGTTCTGCAGGTAGTTGCGCAGCAGGATGCCGCGGCCGCTTTCGTCGGCTGTCACATTCTCCAGGAAATCGCGCACGGCAGAAGTGGAATAATTGCCGTCTTTGTCATTGAAAATACCCATGGAAACAAGCACCGGGGAGGGGTTCTCTCCGATGAACAGGTCTGTCTGTTCCTGCTGGCCCACGCGGATACCGGCCTTTTCATAGGTGGGAATCATCAGGTATTCGTCCACCAGGTTCTGCCAGGCCGCCTCACGGGTCTGACGCTGGGCCTCTTCGCTGGAAGCGGAGGTGCCGGTGAGCATTTCGCGCACTTCGGAGAACTCCTTGACCTCCTGGTCGAAGTCCTGATAGGTGATGCGTTTGCCGTTGATATTGCCGACATCGTACTTGGTGGAAGCAGACTGGAAGGTCTGGATGATGTCGGACGGGTTCACAAGGAAGAGTAACAGACCGAAGGCAATGATGAGCGATGCACCAATGCCGAATTTAGTTCTGATGGTCTCGAGAGCTGCCATTTTATTGTAATTTTTTTAATTTTTCGCTTAAGGGATGCAAAAATACTAATTTTCTTCCAAACAATCACTATTTTTTTAACAGGGGCCCTATAAAATTGATAGAGTCTATGACAACCTGGGTACTGTCGGTGCCGATGAAGAACTCGTTGTCAAAGGGGTGTTTGAGGATGGCGTTGCGCGCCATTTCGTCGGAGCGCATGCCGATTCCCTGCATGAATCCGTCCGGAGAAGACAGCCTGATGTAGCAGTCGGTCCAGATTTCCTTGGCTTTGCTGTCCCAGTACAGGGTATCCGTCTCCATGGTCTGGTGCCGGAGGATGTTGCGCACCACCACCTTTCCAAAAAGGGACCACAGTTCATCCCCTTTTTGGCGGCCCTTGTATTTGTCGTGACGCGCCTGGCGGGCTACAACGGTCGTTTCCAGGGTTCCGTCTTCGGCGTAGGCATATACGTGCATACCGGACGGGAAAAGGTCATAGGAAATGGTGTCGTGTTCATAAACCTCCATCCTGGGAGATTCTACGCGCATTTTCAGGCGGCCGTTCTCTGTTTGTACGTAGAACATGCTGTCCACCGTCTGCAGGGGCGTCACCTCCAGGTCCAGTTTATCGGCTTCGGACAGGTTGGATTTACAGGAATAAACGACGAAAGCAAGCGCCAGGGCGCTTGCCATCGTCAAAAGTATTTTGCATTGCTTCACTTACTGTACGCGTACGGTGGTGGTTGCAGACAATCCGCCGCAGGAGACAGTGTAGCTCTGGCCCTTGGTGAGGTCGTACATGAAGGCCTCGGAAGCCTCCGGGAAGTAACGGCTCACGCTGTTGATGCTGGACTGTGCTTCATCGGCAACGGTAGGATCGGCGTTGCGGGCTTTCTGGTAGTAGTCCGTAGCGGCCCAGTAGCGGGCCCACTTGTCCACGGTGTCTCCGCAGGTGGCGGAAGCCCAGAGGTTACCCATGATCAGATAGGCCTTACCGGCATAACCATGATCCATTTCAATAGCCTTACGGGCAGCCTCGGAAGCCTTGCCGCGCATATTGTTCTTGTAGCAGAAGGCAGCCATTTCGTAGTAGTACTGGGCATCGGTGGCTTCGTCGGATTCCTCGGAATCAATAGCCTGCTGCAGGTAGTTGGCGGCATCGGCCACATTGTCGCGGGCAGAGTTCAGACGATACAGGGCATAGGCGCTGCGGTAGGAAGGATCCAGGGTGTACATGGAGGTAACAGCCTTCAGGTACAGGTCGTTGGAAGCGCAGTCATCGGCGCTGTTCATGAGCTTCACGATGTTGGAAACAAGGGCCAGGTTGTTGGGATCGGCCTCGTAGCGGGGGCCGAAGATGGCAATCAGGTTCTCGCAGGAAGCCACCTTGCTGTCGGCGAAGATGGACTCGATGGTAGCCTTCACCTTCAGGTTATCCTCTTCCTCGGCGGGATTCTTGGAAGAAGCCTCCTCGATGTAAGCGGTAGCCTTGTCGTACAGGCCGATGACATCGTCGGCGCTGAGCTGGTTCTCACGATAGAGGGCGATGGAAGCCTGGAGCAGGTTCACCAGCAGGGAACCGTTGCTCTTGGAACCCAGTTCGTCCACGATGGGAGACAGGTTGCTGTAGATGTACTGTGCATCGGAACCGCGATAATTGATCATGTACTGTCCCTTGTTGTTCAGGATGCTGACCCTGTTCTTGGGATAGGTGGCCATACGCTGGTCCTGAAGGGTGAGGATGGTGTCCACGATGGCGTTGCGGTGGGCAGCGTCCTTGGTCTGGTTGTACAGACGGGTCATGAGCGTGGTACCGTGCACGAACATATTCTGGGATGCAGTTGCCGGGCACAGGGCATAGGCCTTGCGCCAGTTGGGCAGTGCGGAATCATAGTTCTTCTGCTTGTAATACTCCTGATAATAGGAGAGGTACTTGATGCATTCTGCACTGTCTGCGCCATATTTTCCCTGTGCAGAGACCTTCTGCGAGGCGAAAACGGCCATGGCCGCGAAGAGAATGAGGAAAAGTTTTTTCATAACATCAGTATTTTTAAATTTTACATTTTCAATTTTTGTACCACTATTCGTAAGGACGTTTCTGGAACCAGATGTCAAACACGTTGATTCCTACATTGAAACCAAAGTAATTTTCCTTTACCTGGCTGGAGGCAAGGCCGCGGCGGCCGAAGTCCACGCCCAGGGATAAACCATTGTACCAACGGAAGATAGGCAGTGTCATTCCCAGGGTTACCCCTACTGCATTCACGTGCGCACCGTCTACCGTATAATAAGACTGGTCATAATAGGCGCCGGCCCGGTAGGTACAGCGGCGCAGGAAATAGCGGATATCGGAACGGTTGGGCGTGAATTCCATGCCCAGGCCGAAACGCTGGCCCACGGAAGGGGCGAAGACCGAAGTTCCCACATTGGAGAAACCGGACACCTGGTCCAGTCCGCTGCTGCTCCAGTTGGTGCGGGTATAATCAAATTCTACGAAGAAACGGTCTCCGTACTTATAGGCGATACCCAGACCCAGTTCGTCTCCCATCTTGAGGCTTTTTTCATCCAGCGTGGCCGATGAGCGGGTGCGGTCATAACTGCCCAGTTCCCGGTAATGGATACTGTAGCCGTTGAGTTTGGAAGACAGCTGGTATGTGGCACCGAACGTAAGGGAAGAGCCTTTTCCCAGCGGCTGCTCATACTGGAGGCCGAATTTGGCGCTGATGCTGTGCACTTGGAGGGAGTCTCCGGAGTTGGACGAACGGTAAGAGGCGTCGGAATAGGTGAGAGACGCCTTTTTGTTGATATTGCCGAAGTTATAATTGAACTGTGCACCCAGGGAAAGACGGTTCCACAGCGTTGCGCCCGCAGCGGCGAAAACCTGGTAGATTCCACCGTTACCGGCCGAAACGAACGTCTGTTTGCCGGTTTCCACATTGATTTGGGAAGAGGAAATCTGATAACCCACATCGCTCACGGGACGGATACCCACCATGAAGGCCGTATGGCGCCACATGGGGAAGGAAATTACAAAATCGTCGATGTTGAATACGGTATTGACCGCCTTCTTGCTTCCTTCCTGGAAAATGGCAATGCGGCCGTTAAGGCCGAAGTCCGACATGAAGGAGAGGGAGTCGCGGGCGGTAACCGAGGCCGGGTTCATGATGTTCACATACCGGTTGTTGCGGGCGGCGATACCGACGCCTCCCATCCCCCGGTTCCAGGCAGTACCGCCCTGGTGCAGGTTACCCACTCCGAAAACGGAATAGGGAGAAAATGCACCATAGGTACCGTCTGTCTGCCCATTTGCGCCCCAGACGGGTACCAACAGCAGTAAAGCCGCCAACCAACTAATTCTCTTCATTCTTGCGAACATATTCGTCAGCCATTAAAGCCAATCCCATCAAAACCAAGTTGCAAATTGCAAAGATGGAACTTTTCATCCGTTTTGCAAAATAATTTGCATCTCCTCCGGTAAATACAACTATATTCTCCGGGTGGAGATTCAGGTAGCCCTCAATTTCAAATTTAATGCCTGAGACCACTCCGCTCTCGATGGAGGCTACCTCCGAGAGCCCCGTTTCGGCCGGATTTTCGGGAATATCCACCAGGGGAAGGGAACGGGAATACCGGCTCAAAGCCTTGAAACGGGTACGGAAACCCAGGGATATGTTACCGCCGCGGTACAGGCCTTCACTGTCGGTGAAGTCTACCGACAAGGTGGTGCCGAAGTCCACGATGGTGCAGCCCCTTCCGCGGAAAAGATACCGGGCCGCCAGGATGGCCGCAGCCCTGTCATAGGACAGGTAGGACGGCAGTCCGTGGCCGATGAGCACTTCCTTGTGGTCACTGTCCAAAACCAGCAGCCGGTTGCACTCCCCTTCCAGGAGGGTGATTTCGGCCTGCGTGAGCGGAGTCACGGAAGACACCACCATCACCTCCGGCTTTTCCCGATGGGTGAGGGAGAGGATGAAGTCTGTATACTTCTCTCCCTGGTAGCGGAAAGTTTTGCCCAGGGTCATCTTCTCTGACCAGGCGGCCTTCAGCGCGGTGTTTCCTATTTCTACCACTAAGTTGGACATAGCCTGCAAAAGTAACAATTATTGCAGTCTTTTCAAAATCTGCAGGGCCTTATCCAACGAATCAACCCCTCTGGAGACGGTTCTCAGCTTTCCTCCGTCCTGGTTGAACTTGAAAAGCTGGCCATTGTCGCTCACCCGGCCGAATACTTTTTCAAATACCTTTGACTGATAGTACGGCGACAGGGGATTGCTCACAAAGAACATAATCTGCATACCGTTCTTCACTATAATCTTCTCGAAGCCCAGCCTGGTACCCAGATTCCGGATCTTCACTACTGCCAGCAGGTTCTTCACTTCTTCCGGCAGCGGGCCGAAACGGTCCTCTATCTGCGCTCCTACGCGGTCGATTTCCTTTTCGTCCGTCTGGGCGTCCAGGATCTTGTAGATGCGTATCTTTTCGGCGGTGATATCTATGTAATCATCGGGAATGTGGGCCGGTTTATCTGTTTCGATGGTGCAGTCGTCCACGTACTTTTCTACGCCCGGACGCAGCTGGATACCGGTTTCCACTCCCAGTTCTTCCATGGCCTCTGACAGGATTTTCTGATAGGTTTCGTAACCCATATCCGAAATGAAGCCGCTTTGCTCGGCTCCCAGAAGGTTACCGGCACCGCGGATATCCAGATCCTGCATGGCGATGTTGAAACCGCTTCCCAAATCACTGAATTCCTCGATGGCGCGAAGCCGGCGGCGGGCGTCGTCGGAGAGGGTAATGAGCGGCGGAACAATCAAGTAGCAGAAGGCCTTGCGGTTGCTTCGGCCCACGCGGCCCCGCAACTGATGGAGGTCACTGAGGCCGATATTCTGGGCCTGATTGACAATGATGGTATTGGCATTAGGGATATCCAGGCCGTTCTCGATGATGGTGGTGCACAACAGGAGGTCGTAATCGCCCCGTATGAAAGCCAGCATGCGGTCTTCCAGGTTTTTGGACTCCATTTGTCCGTGCGCCACACAGATTTTCATGTCGGGCACCAGGCGGTGCAGGATATCGGCAATGGCCGGCAGTTCCTCTACCTTATTATGTAAGAAGAATACCTGTCCGCCGCGGTTCAGCTCATAATTGATGATACTTTTGATTTCGTCCTCGTTGAAAAGGATGATTTCTGTCTGGATGGGGATGCGGTTGGGCGGCGGGGTCTGGATGATGGAAAGGTCCCGCGCGCCCAGCAGGGAAAACTGAAGGGTACGGGGAATGGGGGTGGCCGTAAGGGTAAGGGTATCCACCGTATGCTTGAACTGGCGCAGTTTTTCCTTGGCCGATACGCCGAATTTCTGTTCCTCATCGATGATCAGCAGACCCAGATCCTTGAATTCGAAGCCGTTACCAAGGATTTTATGTGTGCCGATGAGGATGTCGATGGAACCGGCTTTCAGCCTTTTCTTGATATCCGTAATCTGCTTGGCACTGCGGAGCCGGCTCACATATTCCACCGTGCACGGAAGATTTTGAAGTCGGGACTTGAACGTTTCATAATGCTGCAGGGAAAGGATGGTGGTGGGAACCAGAACAGCTACCTGTTTGGAATCGCAGGCAGCCTTGAAAGCCGCCCGGATGGCCACTTCCGTCTTTCCGAAACCCACGTCTCCGCAAATGAGCCGGTCCATGGGGCAGTTATCCTCCATATCTTCCTTCACCGCCTTGGTGGCCCTTTCCTGATCCGGCGTATCCTCATACATGAAGGAAGATTCCAGTTCTTCCTGCAGATAAGTATCGGGAGAAAAGGCAAATCCGGAGGATGCCCGCCGCTTGGCATACAGTTGGATGAGTTCCTTGGCAATGTCCTTTACACGGGACTTGGCTGCCGATTTGAGGTTGCTCCAGGTTTTCGAACCCAGTTTATTGATACGGGGCGCCTCTCCTTCCTTGGAACGGAAACGGGATATCTTATGCAGGGAATGGACGGAAACAAATACCACGTCTCCCCCATGGTACATCAGCTTCACCACCTCATGGACCCGGCCGAAGTCGTCTTTCATCTTGACCAGGCCGCCGAAAACTCCCACGCCGTGGTCGATATGGACCACATAATCTCCCAGGTTGAAGGCACTGAGGTCGTTCAGGGTAAGTTGCTCGGACTTTTCTACCGTACGGCGCATGCGCACGCGGTGGAAACGGTCGAATATCTCGTGGTCGGTATACCAGCATACCTTATTTTCATTGTCCACGAAACCCGCATGGATATTCTTTCCCTTTACAAATTCCGGTAATGCGGCATTTTCTTCCTGAAGCATGATGGAACGCAGGCGCTCCAGCTGGCTTTCCTTCTCCCCGAATATATATACCTTATAATTATTATCTATCTTGGTGCTGATATCGGACAGGAGCAGTTCGAAACTCTTATTGAATACCGGCTGCGGAGAAATGTTGAATTTGACGGAGGGAACATCCTGCCGCTGAAGAGGAATATCCAGGAACACATGTTTAAATTTCATGGCATCCCGGAAAAATTCCTTTTCCTTATACATATCCGATGAATCCAGCCAGACGGTGGTATCGGAAGAAAGCAGTCCCATCAGACTTTCTCCCTCTTCCCCATCGGCCTCCCTGGCGGCTATGTCCGGATAGATATCGGCCTTATCCACCTTGTCGATGGAAAGTTGGGTATTACAGTCGAAGGTATGGATTTTATCTACCTCGTTGCCGAAGAAACTCACGCGGTAGGGTTTTTCCAGGGAATAGGAGAAAATATCCATCACTGCACCACGGACGGCAAACTGGCCCGGGGCGTTCACAAAATCCACTTTCTCGAATCCTTCCTGTAAAAGGCGTGAACGGAGAGTCTCATAAGGAATCTCTTCACCCACCTTTATAGTCATGAGGGCATCGGAGAGTTTCCGGGCCGAAGGAATCTTTTCTTCCAGTGCCTCCGGATAGGTGACTACAAAGAGCTTTTCCGTATCGGCCTTATTCAGAATCTTACCAACGGCGGCCGTACGCTGAACACCAAGGGAAGATTTATAATTGCTCCGCTCTACGCTTTTGCCGGATTCCGGGAGATAAAAGACGCAGTCTCCCTCTACCATATTATATAAGTCGGCGCTGCAGTATTCGGCCGATTCCCGGGTGGGGAGGATCACCAGATGGGTCCCTTCCCGGGCAACCTGGGATAATACAGCCCAGCGGGCAGACAAAAAAAGCCCGCTGCAAAAAGCTTCTTCACCATTTTGAAGTTTCTTTTGCAGGAGCGTAGAGGAATTTACACTTATTAACATTTCCCTCATTTTCCCTGTTGATAACCTGTTGGTAACCCTGTTGATAACTCAACTTGGGCGGAGGCGGTTTTTCCATTCACATTCCATCCACACGGAACAGACAGGTTTTCAACACTTTATTTTATTTTTATTTAATTGATTTTTAAGTATTTATGAGAGTTATTAACATTTTAACAGACTCATCAAAAACAATAAAAAACAAAAATAAAAAACTATATTTGTATCTGAATTTAAAGCCAGCCACGTATGTCCGACTTCGATCCGCACGATACAATAGACCGCAAAGATAGTGAATTTGAAGGAATAATCCGCCCGCAGGGGTTGGATGAATTCACCGGCCAGAAAGAAATAGTATCCAATCTGGATATCTATATCAAGGCCGCCAAACTGCGTGGGGAAGCCCTGGACCATGTCCTTTTCCATGGTCCTCCCGGACTGGGCAAGACCACCCTGGCCCATATCATCGCCAACGAAATGGGGGTGAACATGAAAGTGACTTCGGGTCCCGTGCTGGACAAACCCGGAGACCTGGCCGGCCTGCTCACTTCCCTGGAAACGGGAGATGTGCTGTTCATCGACGAGATACACCGCCTTTCTCCGGAGGTGGAGGAGTATCTTTATTCGGCCATGGAGGATTACGTGATTGATATCATGATAGACAAGGGTCCCGGCGCCAGGTCTGTCCGCATTTCACTGAATCCTTTCACGCTGGTGGGCGCCACCACGCGCAGCGGCCTGCTCACGGCTCCCCTCAGGGACCGCTTCGGCATCAACTGTGCGCTGGAGTATTATGATACGGAAGACCTCAAGAGAATCGTCCTGAGATCGGCCCATATCCTGCAACTGGAGATTGATGACGATGCCGCCTTTGAGATTGCCCTTCGCAGCCGCGGGACGGCCCGTATCGCCAACGCGCTGCTAAAACGCGTGCGGGATTTTGCCCAGGTGCTGGGAGACGGACGTATCAATCTGGAAATAACGCGTTTCGCTTTGAACAAGCTCAAGATAGACAAACGCGGGCTGGATGCCATCGACAATAAGATCCTGCGTACCCTGATCCTTACGTTCAAGGGCGGACCGGTGGGAATCGGCACGCTGGCCACTTCCGTGAGTGAAGATGCCGGAACCCTGGAGGAAGTCTACGAGCCTTTCCTTATCAAAGAAGGCTTCATCATCCGCACCCAGCGCGGCCGCGTAGCCACCGACCTCGCCTATGCGCATTTGGGAATGGAGGCCTACCTGAACCAGCGAAAATACACTCCGGACGAAAGTGGGTCGCTGTTTTAGCGAAAAAATCACAATTTATTCCGGAAAAATGCTTATACTTGCAAAGTGAAATATACCAATTATTATTTATATGGCAGATCCTAAATTGATTTCTAATGTTCCGGAAGGACCGCTGAAGGACAAATGGTCCAAGCGTAAATCGTCCATCCGGGTGGTTTCTCCCAACAACAAAAGGAAACTGGAAATTATTGTGGTAGGTACCGGTCTTGGCGGTGCATCTGCAGCTGCATCCCTTGGTGAGATGGGCTACAACGTCAAGATTTTCTGCATCAGCGATTCTCCCCGCCGGGCGCACTCCATCGCCGCCCAGGGTGGTATCAACGCTGCCAAGAACTACCAGAACGACAATGACTCCGTTTCCCGTCTGTTCTTTGACACGGTGAAAGGTGGTGACTACCGTTCCCGCGAGGCCAACGTATACCGTCTGGCCGAAGTGAGTGCCGCCATCATCGACCAGTGCGTGGCACAGGGTGTTCCCTTCGCCCGTGAATACGGCGGTTACCTGGCCAACCGTTCCTTTGGCGGCGTGCAGGTGAGCCGTACTTTCTATGCCCGCGGACAAACCGGTCAGCAGCTGCTGCTGGGTGCCTATGCATCCCTGAACAAGGAAATTGCCGCCGGTACCGTAAAGAGTTACCCGCGTCATGAGATGCTGGATCTGGTCATTATCAACGGTGAGGCCAAGGGTATCATTGCCCGTAACCTGGTAACCGGTGAAATCGAGCGCTTCGGCGCCCACGCCGTGGTCCTGGCTACCGGCGGTTACGGAAATACCTATTTCCTCTCCACCAACGCCATGAATTCCAACGGATCGGCCGCCATGCAGGCATACCGCAAGGGCGCTTTCTTCGCCAACCCCTGCTTCGCTCAGATCCACCCCACCTGCATTCCCGTGCACGGTGACCAGCAGTGCAAGCTTACCCTGATGTCCGAGTCCCTGCGTAACGACGGACGTATCTGGGTTCCCAAGAAGAAGGAAGATGTGATGAAACTGCGCAAGCACGAAATCAAACCTTCCCAGATTCCCGAAGAAGACAGGGATTACTATCTGGAGCGCCGTTATCCGGCCTTCGGTAACCTGGTTCCCCGTGACGTGGCATCCCGTGCCGCCAAGGAGCGCTGCGACGCAGGCTTCGGCGTAAACGAAACCGGCCTGGCCGTATTCCTGGATTTTGCCGATGCCATCAAGCGCCTGGGCCACCAGCGCGTGGAGGAACGTTACGGCAACCTGTTCCAGATGTACGAGAAGATTACTTCCACTTCTCCCTGGGAAGAACCCATGATGATTTATCCCGCCATCCACTACACCATGGGCGGCCTGTGGGTAGACTATGACCTCCAGACCACCATCCCCGGCCTGTACGCCATCGGAGAAGCCAACTTCTCTGACCACGGCGGCAACCGCCTGGGTGCATCGGCCCTGATGCAGGGTTTGGCCGACGGTTATTTCATCCTGCCCTATACCATCGGCAATTATCTTTCCCACAAATTCTCCGAGCCCAAGACGGACACCAACGCTCCCGAATTCGAAGAGGCCGAAAAAGCCGTGAAGGAGCGCATCGCCAAGCTGTTTGCCGTGAAGGGCACGGAAACCGTGGACAGCATCCATAAGAAACTGGGTCACATCATGTGGGAGTATGTGGGTATGGCCCGCAACGAGGCCGGCCTGAAGAAAGCCATCGTGGAAATTGGAAAACTCCGCGAGGAATTCTGGAAGAACGTCCGTGTTCCCGGAACCAACGAGGAATTTAACCAGGAACTGGAGAAAGCCCTGCGTCTGGTAGACTTCTTCGACATTGGAGAACTGATGGCCCGCGACGCCCTCAACCGCAGGGAATCCTGCGGCGGCCATTTCCGAGAGGAGATGCAGACCGAGGAAGGCGAGACCAAGCGTGATGACGAAAACTTCATGTATGTGGCCGCCTGGGAATACAAGGGTGAAGGTAAGGAACCCGAACTCCACAAGGAAGAACTCAAGTATGAGAACATCAAGATTGTAACCCGTAACTATAAAGACTAATCCCGATTATGGAATATAATGTGAAAGTATGGCGTCAGAAGAACGCCAAAGCAAAAGGCCATTTCGAGACCTACCACGTTACGGATGTGGAGGAAGATGCTTCTTTCCTCGAAATGCTTGATATACTGAACGACCAGCTCATCCGCAAGGGAATCGAACCCATCGCCTTCGACCACGATTGCCGTGAAGGTATCTGCGGTGCCTGTTCCCTGTATGTAGACGGCCGTGCACACGGTCCGGACGACCAGGTTACCACCTGCCAGCTGTTCATGCGTCACTTCAAACCCGGCGCCACCATTACCGTGGAACCCTGGCGCAGCGGCGCTTTCCCGGTGATCAAGGACCTGGTGGTAGACCGTACCGCCTTCGATAAGATCATGCAGGCCGGCGGTTTCATTACCGTACGTGCCGGCAGCGCCCAGGACGGCAATACCATCCTCATTCCCCATGACGATGCCGAACTGTCCATGGATGCAGCCGCCTGCGTAGGATGCGGTGCCTGTGTAGCTACTTGTAAGAACGGATCGGCCATGCTGTTTGTGGCCGCCCGCGTAAGTTCCCTGGCCCTTCTGCCGCAAGGCAGGCCCGAAGCCGCCCGCCGCGCCCGCGCCATGGTGGCCAAGATGGACGAACTGGGCTTTGGCAACTGTACTAATACACGCGCGTGCGAGATGGAATGCCCCAAGCATGTGACCATCGACCATATCGCCAGACTGAACAGAGAATATTTGAAAGCTAGGTTCAGCGAGTAGTTACTAATTGTTGTTTTTTACCCGGTCTGGCTGTTAGATAATCAGTTAGACCGGGTAAATATTTTTGAAATTTTTTTACGAATTATAATTTATAAGCAGTTTTTGTGGATTTTTCACAATTTATAACTATATTTGGCATCTAAACCTAACAAAACCTGTTTAAAGAACGAAGAATCATTAACATATTGCATTAAAACAGCTATTGTACCGCTTGCAAAAATGAAATTTGTTTACCATTTTTGCAGCCGAGTATCCGTTTATTAGACGGATTTTTAGTGTGTATTCGATGCAGAAATGTTGTTTTGTATCAATATTTATGTTTAACTAAATTTCAACCAATGAAAAAAATTAAAGCTCTATTTGCAGTCGCGGCTTTAATCATTTCGACGACGGTTGCTATGGCCCAGAACATCCGTGTAACGGGTGTTGTGTCCGAGCGCGGTGGAGACGCCATCAACGGCGCCGCCGTTCAGCTCAAGGGCAGTACAACTGTTTATGCCATGACTGACGCTAACGGCAACTACGCCATCTCAGTTCCCGCTGACGGAGTGCTGGTGGTAAGCTGCCTTGGTTATGAGACTGTGGAAGTTCCCGTGAGAGGTAACCACTTCGTGAATGTCACGATGGATACCGACGCCGAACTCCTGGAAGACGTTATCGTGGTTGCTTACGGTACCGTCCGCAGGGAGGCTGCTACGGGTTCTGTTACCACCATGAAGAAAGACGGTCTGGCCGAGGCTCCCGTCTCCTCCGTGGATAAGCTCCTTGCCGGTAAGATGGCAGGTGTGCAGGTAACTGCCCAGACCGGCCAGCCGGGTGCCAATACGGATATCCGTATCCGTGGTATCTCCTCCCTGAATGCCGGTAACGAACCTCTGTGGGTGATCGACGGTATCCCGGTACAGACCGGTGACCAGTCCTACTTCACCAACACGTCCAACGCCATGTCGGCCATCAACCCTAACGACATCGAGTCCATCACCGTCCTGAAGGACGCTGCCGCCGCTTCCATTTACGGTTCCCGCGCCGCCAACGGCGTTATCCTGGTAACCACCAAGAGCGGTAAGAGCGGTCGCGCCAACTTCAACGCACGTGTGAAATTCGGTGCTTCCCAGCTGGCCAATGACAATAACTTCGGCATCATGACCGGTGCTCAGCTGCTCAATTGGCAGCGCACCGCCATCCAGAACGCCGGCGTTAACCCGGACGATCCCACTTCTTCTTACTATCGTCCCATGTCCCTGCTCAGCGACGAACTGAACAACTGGATGAAGAATTTCACCCGTCTCGGTGTCCTGCAGGAATATGAAATCAACGCCGCTGCTGGTAGCGACAGAGGTAAGTTCTATTCCTCCCTGTCCTATCAGAAGAACGACGGTATCACCTATGGTACTGACTTCCAGAAATTCACCGCCCGTGTAAACTCCGACTACCGTCTCACCAAGACCCTGGAAATCGGCACCCGCGTGAACCTGGCCTACACCATGTCCAACGATACCCCCATGCAGTCCCTGTACTACAGCAACCCGTTCTTCGCAGGTATGACCATGCTGCCCTGGACCCATCTGTATGATGAGGACGGCAACTACAACGTGAATATCCCGGAGAACTCCAACACCAACCCGCTGTACACCGCCTTCAACGACGACCAGTGGGAGAAGCAGTATCGTGTACACGGTACCGTATATCTGCAGTGGGAGCCCGTCCGCAACCTGGTATTCAAGACCAACAACTCCGTGGAAACCACCTTTGGTGAGGGCCGCCGTTACTGGGCCCCGGATCCGGGTGACAGCGAGGGTACCCTCCAGACTTCCACCACTCAGTATGTGACCCTGACCACTTCCAACACCGCTACCTACAACTTCAGCTTCTCGGATAACAATTTCCGCATCATGCTGGGTCAGGAAGCCATGCGCAGAAGCTATCAGTACTACTATGCCTATGCTCCCACCGTGGATGCTCAGATCCCTTATCTGAACACCGCCGTGTCGGCCGACGACCAGACGGGTTACAGCGGCAACTACCGCACCCTGCTGTCCTTCTTCGGCATGCTGGATTACAACTACAACAACCGTTACTTCCTTACCGCTTCCGTGCGTGAGGACGGTTCCTCCCTGTTCGGTTCTGCCAACCAGTGGGGTCTGTTCTGGTCCGTGGGCGGCAGCTGGAACATCACCAATGAGAAATTCATGAAGAGCTCCCGCAACTGGCTGAGCCTCCTGAAACTCCGTGCCAGCTACGGTGTGAACGGTAACAACAGCATCGCTCCTTACCAGGCTTACGGTGTGTATGCCAGCGCCGCTTACAACGGTGGCGTGGGTACTCTCCCCAGCTCTCCTGACAACTCTTCCCTGTCCTGGGAAAAGAACTACACCTGGAATGTAGGTCTGGATGCCGGTTTCTTCGATCAGCGCCTGAACTTCCAGTTCGACGTTTACAACCGTAAGACCACCGACATGCTGCTGAGCAAGCAGGTTCCCCAGACTTCCGGTTTCTCCTCCAACTTCATGAACATCGGTTCCATGAGTAATAAGGGTATTGAAATCCAGATGGACGGTGACATCATCCGCAACAGCGATGTTGTCTGGAACCTCGGTTTCAACTTCTCCTACAACAAGTCCACCATCCTGGATCTGGGAGACACCAAGGAGATGACCTATTCCGATTCCCGTATCAAGCATAAAGTGGGACAGAGCTTCTACACCTTCTATCTGAAAGATTACTACGGTGTGAACCCTTCCACCGGTGCTGCTATCTGGCGTCACCATGACATCACTTACGAAAAGGACGCCGAAGGCAACGACACCGATGTTGTCAAGTCCGACGTTGTAACGCTCACCAGCGACTACAACTCAGCCTCCTACATCTATGCTGGTTCCCCCGAACCTAAGTTCACTGGCGGTTTCAATACTTCCTTCTCCTGGAAGGGCTTCAACCTGAGCGCCTTCTTCGAGTATAAGTATGGTAATAAGGTTCTCATCGTGGAAAACCGTTACATCAACTCTGACGGTAACCAGATGTCCATGAACCAGACCACCCGTTCCCTCAACTATTGGCAGAATCCCGGTGACACCGGTGTGTTCCCCAAGCCCGTTGCAGGTAACTCCACCAACTCTTATCAGTTTGCCAGCACCCGTTGGCTCCAGGACGGCAGCTATCTCCGTCTGAAAGACATCACCATTTCCTACAGCCTTCCTGAGAAATGGGTCAATGCCATCAGCCTCAAGGGTCTGAAGGTTTACTTCAGTGCTTTGAACCTCTATACATTCCACGATGTGGACTTCTGGGATCCCGAGCGCGGTCTCGACGGTATGGGTACCGGTGTGTATCCTATGACCAAGTCCTTCGTCGGCGGTATTGAGGTATCCTTCTAATCCTTAAAGATTGACGAATATGAAAAAGTCTTTATATCTTGTACTGATTGCCACTTCCGTTTTTGCGGTTAGTTGCAAGGACTTCCTGAAAGAGGAACCTTTCCTCACGCAGAGCAACGGTCTTGCCCTGAGCGACTACAATGGCCTTAACAAAGCCGTTGCCGGTGCTTATGGTCCCCTGGCCGACGGTGCTTGGTATGGCGCCGACTTTGTGCTCACCTCTGAGATGAGGGCCGAGAATGCCACCATCCCTGTAAGCACAGACTTCCAGTCCGGCCGTTATCAGGCTCCTTTCTACATGACTTACAGCGCCGACGCTACCGTTGGTCTCTGGGGTTATGGCTACTATGTGATTTCTGCCGTCAACAATGTCCTGGAAGAAATCGAAACCAAGGGTGTTGAAGCCTATGTGAGCAGCTCTGTCTCCGAGCAGGATATCAACAACCTGAAGGCCGAATGCCTGTTCCTCCGTGCCCTGGCCCACTTTGATATGGCCCGTATCTATGCCTATTCTCCCGCCAAGGCCAAGAAGGTCAACTTCAATGATTGCATTCCTATCATCCTGAAGACCGACAAGACTGCCAAGGAGCAACCCGCCCGTAACACTGTTGACGAGGTTTATGCCCAGGTCATCGCCGACCTCCTGGAGGCCGAATCCCTGATGGATCCCACTTATACCCGCAAGAGCATCGCTACCTCCAAGGGTGCCGCTTCCCTTCCTGCCATCCAGGCTCTCCTGAGCCGTGTATACCTGTATCACCAGGAATGGCAGAACGCCGCCGATTACGCCACCAAGGTTATCAACAACAATTCCTTCAGACTCTGGACTGCTGCTGAATATCCTTCTGTATGGGGCGCCGAAGCCGGTAGTGGCGAAGTTATCTTCGAGGTCTACGGAAAGGCTTCCAACGACTACGACGAGTACTGGGAGGGTCCTTCCCACATGACCAATCCTAAGGGTTATGCCGACTGCGCTGCTTCCAGCACCCTTACCGACCTCTTCGAGGCTGGTGACGTTCGCGGAAGCAAGGGTGTCCGTGACACCGATGACGGCAAGGTGATGTTCTGCACCGATCCCGACGAGGTTTCCGGTGGCGAACTCTGGACAATGAAGTACATGGGTAAGGGCGATGGCGATGCCACCTCCACCCCCGACTTCAGCAACGTGATCGTACTGCGTCTCAGTGAAATGTATCTGAACCGTGCCGAGGCCCTTGTGAATGGTGCTACCGTCAGCGGCGTTTCCGCCCTTGCCGACCTCAACACCATCCGTGCCAACCGCGGTGCCAAGGCCCTCACCGATGCCGGCCCTGCCGCCGTCGCCCTCGAGCGCCGTCTGGAACTCAACTTCGAAGGCCATTACTGGTTCGACCTCGGCCGTACAGCCGATGGTGCTATCTCCTATTCCGATAGCCGCAGGGGTGACAACATCGATGCCACCTCCAAGTTCTGGGCCCTCGCTATCCCGAAGCGTGAATATGATGTGAATGAAAACCTCTCCCACAACCCGGGATTCTGATTCTAAAAGGAGATTATACAGATGAAAAAGATTTTTACCTATATTAGTCTTGTTGCCGTTGCCGCTCTTGCTGCATCCTGCGACATGAACAAAGAACCGGTCTTCAACGATGCCGATGCCTTTGTTGCTTTTGACAAGGCTGCTTTCACCTGCAAGGAGAGCGACGGCTCCATCCAGATTCCGGTAACGCTCGCCTCTGTGGCCGGCATTTCCACCACGGTGTCTTTTGCCGCCGTTGACGGAACTGCAGTGGCTGGTACAGACTTCGAACTGGCCGAGGGTAAGGGTACCCTTACTTTCACTGCCGATGCCCGCACCCAGTACATTACCGTGAACATCATCGAACACCCCGGTGTTTATACCGGCGACCTCAAGTTCTCCCTGGAGTTCAAGAGCACCGGTGACGTGAACAGCGGTTTCGATAACAAGTGCACCATCACCATCCTGGATAACGACCACCCGCTGGCCTCCATCCTCAACACCTACAAGGCCACCGGTAAGTCCTACTTCAACGGTGAGATCGAGTGGGAAATGACCCTGGAGAAAGACGCCAAGGATGTTGCCATGGTATGGTTCTCCCAGCTGGTCGGCGGTGTCAGCGGCTTCTATGGTATCGTTACCATGACCGACGGACAGCCTACCTCCATCGCTATCCCTATGGGCCAGATCTCTGCTGTGAACACCACCAGCACCGGTGACGGTAACATTTACCTCTACGGTCTGTCCAACGACATGAACCTCAACGACGAAGGTAATATCATTGTCACCATCAAGGACAACGGCGCCACCCTCGAGTTCGACAACGATTGGGGTCCTTGCGCCAATGCAGGTGGTACCAACAGTTACTTCGACCTCGTCTATCCTGGTATCGTTGCTACTAAGAAATAATCACCTTAATCCGAGAAAGCAATGAAAAAGAGTTTATTTATCATAGCGTCCCTGGTGCTTGCCGTTTCGGCTTGCACCACCTTCAAGGACGAAGCTACTATCGCTCCGGTGATTCCTTCCGATCCCATCGTAATGGTATCTGAGGTGGGTGATACGGAGTTCAACTTCTCCATCCAGCCCGCTGCCGGAACCGGCTTCTATTCCTATGCTATCATCGCCGGTGAAAAGCAGGAACTGAACCCCACCACCCTCCTGAAGGTGGGTTATAAGGCTGCTATCAAGGCCGGTACCGTTGATTACAAGGAAACTCAGAAGTTGGATGGAAAAGCCTCTGGTTTAGCCTATGCCACCACTTACACCGTGTATGCAGTGGCTGCCAGCGAGCAGGGCAATATCGGCAGTGTCGTCTCCACTACGGTGACCACCTCCGATTCTTCCAAACCTGAGATTTCCGGTTATACCCGTAAGGATAATGTCCTTACCCTCTCCTTCAGCGAGCCTGTTACCGTTTCTACCGTGAGAAAGGCTACCGCCAACTACTACGCCATCAATGCCGTGGTTATCGTTGACGGTGAAATCTCCAAGGACGGCAAGCAGGGAGACGGTGCTGTTGACATCGTTTGCACCGGCAAAACTGCCACCCTCACCGTTACCCAGGAAGACGGCTCCCCGCTGCCCGCAGGTGCTTACTACACCGTGAGCTTCAGCACCGGCCTGTTCCAGGATGCCAGCGGTAACAGCCTGCCCGGCGTTACCTCCGAGATTGGTGTTACCAGCTCCGGTTCCGTGGGCTTCTCCGGCCTCTATGGCCGCAAGCCTGCCGGTACCTTCGACCTGGTTCCTCCCACCGATATCGTTACTCCCAACGATCCTAATATCGTTGTGAATCTGGAAGAAGGTGTGCAATATGCCAGCATGTCCAGCGCTGCCGCCGCTTCCCTGGCCGTAGAAGTTGTTGAGGGTGCTAAGACTACCGTCGTTTCCTATGACCTCGCCGCCAAGCAGGATTGGGGTTATTCCAAGAACGATGGCGCTATCATCGTCAACTTCCCTACCGGCATGGAGGCCAACAGCGGTGACCATATCGTTGTGAAGATTTCCGGTGGTTCCATCATCGACATCTATGGTAACACCAGCAACGCCATGGAGCAGAGGTATCTGTACTCCTATGGTTATACCCTGGCCGACCTTTGCGGTACCTGGACGCTCACTGCTACCACGCAGTATGCCGGTACTTACAAGAACCAGAATGTGATCATTGCTCCCGCTCCTGCTTCCGATGAGGACTTTGCAGGTATGGATGTAGCTATCTACAATCTGTTCGAGGGCACTCCTTGCTGCAATGACCTGGATGCATTCGAGTACATGAATGCTGCGTTCGGTGCCACCTTCAACGGTGATACCGGTATGATTCAGCTCGGTTGGTATGATGCTATCGGCGTCGGTACCCTTGCAGCCTATGATTGGAACAATTACGTTCTCGCTCTCTGCCTTGATACCGAGGATTACACCTTCGGTTTCAGCATGCCCGAAAAGGGTAAGCTGGTTCTGAATGACGTAATCGCCGTGTACCTCAACAACCTCGGTACCTGGGATCGCTACCAGGCCGCTACCCTGGTGAAGACGAGCGACGACTATTCTGTTCCCAATGCCGCTCCCGCCAAGAAGGCTGCCATGCCCCGCAATGCCAAGTTCACCAAGAAAAACGTTAAATAAAGTTTTTTGGTAATAATTAATACAGCACCGTCGAAAGGCGGTGCTGTATTTAAACTATAAAAGAGCCAATGAAAAAAATCGCTACAGCAGTACTGGCTATCTTTGCTACGATAGCGCTTTGGGCACAGGAGTACTCCACCATGTGGCCCTATTTGTATCCGGAATTTACGGAAGGTACCGTCATGCTCAAGGACGGCTCCAAACTGGTTTATCAGATGAATGTGCACATCCTGCAGGGAAGACTCCATTTCCTGGACAAGGGCGTGATCAAGGAAGCTGTGACCGATGACCTGGTACTGGTAAAGATTGGAGATGACCAGTATATGAATGTGGAAGGCAGCGTGATGAAGGTAGTGGCCAGCAACGAAAAAGGCTTTGTGGCCGCCCTCCAGCTGGGCGATTTTGACAAACTCAGGGAATCCGGCGGTGCTTACGGCTCCAGCACCACCAGTTCGGCCACCCGCAAGCTCACGTCCATCGACGTAGCCGGCAAGGTGAACCAGAACCACATGGAACTCTGGGAAAGCCGCCACGGCGGCGAGTTGGTAGACCTTGTCACCACTTATTACATCGTTACTCCCCAGTTTATTTCGGAGGCCAGCCAGCGTGCCATCCGGGAAAAACTGGACGACGCAGGCAAGGCTGCTTTCAAGCAGTGGCTCAAGCAGCACAAAATCAAATGGAAAAATCCCGACAGCCTGCTCCAGCTGACTGATTTTCTTACCCAATAAACAACCAGCATGAAAAAACTGATCCGACCCTGGTTCATTGCCTCTGCAGTTCTGTTGGCTGCGGCATGTGCCAGGTCCATGGAAGAAAGCATCTCCGTAGAGGAGAGTGCTTTGGCCAATGTATTTGGCGCCCAGGCGGCCGATGAGAATCTGCTGCAGGGACAGATGACCCTTCTCCTTTCGGAAGACCTTACCGCCGAGGTGGAAGCCAACACCGGCGATGACGGAATGGTGAACATTTCCCGCGTATCCGCCCTTGCTCCCACTAAGGTTGGTATCAAGATTACGGGCATGACCCGCCTGTTCCCCTATGCCGGCCGCTTCGAAGAGCGTACCCGCAGGGAGGGCCTGCACCGTTGGTATACAGTAGAATTTGACCAGTCGGTACCTCTCACCAAGGCCGCCGGCGGCTTCGTTAAGGCCGACGGAATCGACCAGGTGGAGATGAACCCGCAGATATATATCGTGGGAAATCCGGAAGTAGTGGCCGAAACAGCCCCCTCCAAGAGGGCATCGGCCGCTCCCTCGGCAACCCTCCCCTTCGACGACCCTTACCTGTACAAACAGTGGCATTACTATAATGACGGCACCACGGCGGCCAGTGCCCAGAGTGGTTGCGACGTCAATGTCTTCCCTGTTTGGCGCACTTACACTACCGGCCGTGAAGACGTGGTGGTTGGTGTCGTAGATGGTGGTATCGATTACGAACACGAGGATTTGGCCGCTAATATGTGGAACAATCCCAATCAGTCCGGAAACGGCCGCTATGGCTATAACTTCATCACCAATTCCTACGTCATTACCCCGCACGACCATGGTACGCACGTGGGTGGAACCATTGCAGCCGTCAACAACAACGGTATCGGCGTATGCGGCATTGCCGGCGGTAACGCCACCGAGGGCCAGCCGGGCGTCAAGCTGATGTCCTGCCAGATTTTTGCCTCCAATACCAAGGAATCCGGTTCCGGTGCCAACGCCATTAAATGGAGCGCTGACCATGGCGCTGTGATTTCCCAGAACAGCTGGGGTTTCACGGATCCTTCCATGACCGACGCCCCGTCTTCCCTCAAGAGCGCCATCGACTATTTTATCAAGTATGCCGGATTTGACGAAAACGGCAAGCAGGTGGGCCCCATGGCCGGCGGTATCGTGATTTTTGCCGCTGGTAACGAGAACCAGGACCACAGTAGCGTCCGGTACGAAAAGTCTGTCCTGGTAACGTCTGTGGGTGCCGACTATCGGCGCGCCTACTATTCCAACTGGGGGGACTATGCCAATATCGCCGCTCCCGGAGGAGACGTAAAGAAAGGCAATCAGGTGTACAGCACCCTGCCCGGAAATAAATATGGCATGATGCAGGGTACCTCCATGGCCTGCCCTCATGTTTCCGGTGTGGCAGCCCTGATCGTTTCCCGCTATGGCGGAATCGGATTTACCCCCGACGCCCTGCGGAGCCGTCTGTTGGATAATACCACGGATATTTCTTCCTACAATAGGAACTACTACATGGGTACCGGCCTGGTGAATGCCTACAAGGCTATTGCCGGTTCCGGCGGTGTAGCTCCAGATGCCCCCACCAACCTGAAGGCCAGCAGCCAGTCCAACAACATCACCGTTAGCGTGACGGTTCCCGAGGACAGTGATGACGGAGCGCCCAGCGCCATCCTCATCTACTATGACAAGGAACCCATTTCGGACTTGAAGAACGCCATGTTCTCCAGTTTCTATGTGGGAGACCTGAATCCCGGAGAAACCCTGACAGGTAAGGTTACAGGCCTGGAATTCGAGTGCAGGTATTATATGGTAGCCGTGGCCTGCGACCTGGCCGGCAACCATTCCGGCAAATCCAATTCCGTGGAGGTGACCACCGGTCCCAACAGCACCCCTGTGATTGAGCTCCTGTCGGCCGCTTCCTTTACGCTGAAGCCCCATGAGAGCGCCCGCGTACTGATGAAGGCCTATGATCCCGACGGACATTTCATCAACTTCGACCTGCAGAAGGCCAGCGAGGCCGAGACCCTGGATACCCTGGACAAGAGTGCCCCCAGGGTGGACATCATCGCCCGCCTGGCTCCTACCGGAACCTATAAGTCCAAGCTGGTGGTCACCGATGTCTATGGCGCATCGACCGTCCAGAATATTGAATACACCATCCTGGAAAACCATGCTCCCGCTGTGGTGAATAAAATGCCGGACCAGATTTTCAGCGCCCGTGCCGCAGAGGCCGAACTGGCCGAAGCCGATTGCTTCCGTGACGATGACGGCGAACAACTGGCATATACCATCGTGAATACCGACGAAAATGTGGCCAATGTCAACTACTCCAAGGGTAAGTTCTACATTACTTCCCTGAACTTCGGTATCTGCGAAGTAACCGTTACGGCAACGGATGTTAGGGGAGAGAAGGCTGTACAAAGCTTCCGCATCCTGGTGCGTGACAGCAAAGAGGCCGTGGATATTTATCCCAATCCCGTGATTGACTATATGTATGTGCGCACCGACAAAGAAGCCAGTGCCGAAATCAAGATTGTGAGCAGCCTGGGCAAGGTGTACTACGACAACACCGTAGCCATCACTCCTTTCGAGCCTGCCAAGATTGACATACAGGAGATGCCGGGAGGCAGTTATACCGTCGAAGTTATCTGTGATGGTTCTACCGTCACCAAATCCATTGTGAAGCTATGAGAAAGATTATAACTGTTTTGTCTCTGCTGGCTGTCCTGGTGCCCGCTTCGGCCCAAAGCCTGGGATTCCTGTTGCTGAGCGGTGACGCCGCTACCTCCGCCATGGCCGGTATCGGTACGGCGACGGCATCATCGGCCTATGCCCCCGACGTGAACATGGCCGCCGCCGCCCTCTCGCAGGGAAAGATGGATGTGGGTGCCGGTTATACGCTGTGGTCCCCTTCCTTCAGCAAGAACTCCATCATTTCCGCTGCCGGTTATTTCAAGGCCGGAAAGAAGCTGGCCATCGGTGCCGACTTCAAGCTGTTCAACATTCCCGCCTATGACATCACCACCGCCGAAGGCCGCGTAACGGGTACCTATTCTCCCAAGGAGATGGCCCTGGGCGTGGGTGTTTCCTATGAGATTGTGAAAGGCCTGGCCGCCGGCGTTCATGTCAAGTTTGCCTCTTCCTCCATGGCCGACAATGCCAAGGGAAGCGCTTTCGGGGCCGATATCACCCTCCAGTACCAGAACAACGGCCTGCGTGCCGGACTGGCCGCAGACAACCTGGGAAGCAAGGTGAAATATGGCGACAACGCGTATTCCATGCCCATGCGTCTGCGTGCCGGTGCATCCTATACCATTGTGGGAATCACCGCCGCCGCAGAGGCCCAGATGGTGAGCGGCGCTTTCATGGGTGCCATTGGAGCACAGTATAACCTGAAGGACATCCTCTTTGTCCGTGCCGGTTATCACCTGGGTTCCGACAAGGCTCCCCTGCCGTCCTACCTGTCCCTGGGTTTGGGTGCCAAGTTTGCCGGCGTACACATCGACGTGTGCTACATCACGGCCAACCAGGCCCTGGCGAACAGCCTGGCCGTCAGCCTGGGTTACGCTTTCTAGCTACCAGAGGAAATTATTGAAGGGATAACGTCCCGCATGAATCTCCGCAACAATCTTGTAAAGGTCGTTGCGGAGTTTTTCTATACCTATCTTCTCCTTGGCCGAAATGAAGATGCAAGGGGTCTTTTCCTCGGCGATCCAGCTATTTTTAAGCTCTTCCAGCGTGCGGTTGACGGGTTGTTTGGGCTGCAGGGAGAATTCGTCGTAGGGTTCGTAGGTATAGGCGTCCACTTTGTTGAATACCACGTAAACGGGCTTGTTGGCGGCGCCGATATCCCTAAGGGTACGTTCCACTACCTCCATCTGCTCCTCGAAGCCGGGATGGGAGATATCCACCACGTGTACCAGGACATCGGCCTCCCGGACCTCGTCCAGGGTGCTCTTGAAGGCCTCTACCAGCTGGGTGGGCAGTTTGCGGATGAATCCCACGGTGTCGCTCAGCAGGAAGGGGACATTCTCAATGACGACCTTTCTGACGGTGGTGTCCAGCGTGGCGAAAAGCTTGTTCTCGGCAAACACGTCAGATTTGGCCAATAAATTCATCAAAGTGCTTTTCCCTACATTGGTATACCCTACGAGGGCCAAACGCACCAGAGAGCCTCTATTGCCCCTTTGCGTGGCCATTTGCTTGTCGACTTTCTTCAGGTCTTCCTTTAACTTGGAAATTCGCTGCTTTACGATACGGCGGTCGATCTCTATCTGGGTCTCACCCATACCGCCGCGGGTACCCATACCGCCGCGCTGTCTTTCCAAGTGCGTCCACATACCAGCCAGGCGCGGGAGCATGTAGTTGTAGTGCGCCAGTTCCACCTGCATCTTGGCGTAGGAGGTCTTGGCCCGCTGGGCAAAGATCTCCAGGATCAGGGACGTCCGGTCTATGACATCGCTGCACGCAATCACCTTCTCGATGTTGCGCTGCTGCATTCCGGTGAGCTCGTCGTCAAAGATGACATACTCTATCTCGTTCTCCTGACAGTATTCCTTGATCTCCTCCAGTTTACCGGGGCCGATGTATGTGGCCTTGTCGGGCCGGTCCAGGCGCTGGGTAAACATTTTGTCGGGGATGGCGCCGGCGGTGGTGGCCAGGAAGGCCAGTTCGTCCAGGTACTCCTGGACTTTCCTTTCGGCCCCTTTCTCCAGGATGACGCCCACAAATACGGCTTTATTGGTCTTGAATTCACTCATAAGGCCGCAAAGTTAGTCAAAATACCTCAGAGTGCGCAACATTTCAAAGATCATATCCACATACTTGGAGGAGGTGTGGTCCCAGGCAAAGCCCAGACGGTACAGCACCTGCATGGTGAAATGGATGGAGGGCTGGTTCATCACCAGCTCCTGCTCGGCGGGCGACTGGGCATAGGCCACCAGGCTGCTGAGCAGCGGCGCCTTGTCCGGCTGAGCCAGGACGGCCTGCATCCGGGAAAGGAATTCGGGGAATTCCACGTATTCCACCGGTTTTCCGTCAATCAGGCGCAGCCGGGAGACAATGTCCTCCATGGGCAGCAGGTGGTTGTTGGAAACGTTGAAGACGCAGTTCTCGCGTGGCGTGGTGGCCAGCAGCACCATGGCGCGGGCGCTGTCGTCGATGGGCGAGAACTCCATCTTGGTATCCAGCAGGGAGTACGGGCAGGCGCCCAGCAGTTTGTAGGCCCTGAGGCGCCCCATGGCCGAATTGGCGTTTAGGTTCACCTGAAATTCGCCGTCAGAGGAACGCGGCGACAGGTTTCCGGCGCGCAAGATCTTGGCGTTGAGGGCGCCGGCGGCCATGCGCTCCAGGATGTACCTTTCGGCCAGGAACTTGGAATGGACATACTGGTTGGCGGTGAGCTGGCCAAAATACAATTGCTGTTCGGAAAGCTGCATGGGATGGCTGCCCGGGCTCATGCCGGCCACGCTCTCGGTGGAAACGTGCACCAGGCGGGCGGCCGTGGCCTCGCAGAAGGCGCAGAGGTTCTTGACGCCGCCGTAGTTGATGTCCTCGATGTCCGTGCCCTTGGAGAAGTGCTTCACGTTGGCAGCGCAGTTCACCACCAGGGTCCAGGGGGTTCCGGAGGCCTTCAGGGACTCGAAGACGGCCGGCTGCGTGATATCGCCGTTCACCAGGCGGATACGCTTGCCGATGAGCGGCCGATAGTCCTTTTGGAAATAGTACACCAGCATTTCGCTCAGGCGGCGCTCGGTGGTAAGGGAGCCTTTCGGCCTCAACAGACACCAGATGACCGTATCTTCCGACGTAGTTTCCAGCAGATCGCGCAGCATGTGGATGCCCAGGAAACCCGTGGCGCCCGTGAGGAGAATCTGCCCCTCCAGGCTCTGCGGTTTTCCGTTCTGCAGGGCCTCCAGCGTATTGCCCTGGAGCAGCGCGTCAATGGCCGAATAGTCGTACCCGCTGATCTCGCTGTCTTCCTTCGGGGCTGCCACGTCGCTTCCCAGGAAGGCCCCCAGGTCGCGGGCGGTGGGATGGGCGAAGACATCGGCATAGGCGAACTTGAGACCGCGTTTTTCGGCATTCACCAGTACGTTGGTCACCATGAGGGAAGAGCCGCCGAGGTCGAAGAAATTGTCCGTAGCACCCACTTTCTCCACGCCCAGCACTTCGGCGAAAATCTCGCACAGGTTCTTTTCCGTCTCGGTGGCGGGGGCCACGTATTCCCCGCTGCTGTCCGGCGTGGGTTTGGGCAGGGCCTTGCGGTCCACCTTCTGGTTCACGTTCAGCGGAATCTTATCCAGCTGGACGAAGGCGGCGGGCACCATGT
>Ga0310690_10001778_pt1 | contig 37351 bp, 24 predicted proteins | sample AusTroGonzalo_MG_2_FD_207661 | JGI IMG/M metagenome (GOLD analysis project Ga0310690, IMG submission 207661) | Bovine rumen microbial communities from tropical cattle in Woodstock, Queensland, Australia - Gonzalo_04 (v2) (version 2) | ecosystem: Host-associated > Mammals > Digestive system >...
CGCGGGCCGTTTTTCTTTTGCGGCCGCGGCCACCCCCATGGGGGTGGTGTGGCTTTGCTTTCTTCTTCGTCGAACCCCATGGCCTGCCTCTCTTCTTTGCTGACCCACGAGATCTTACCATTTCCAGGAACCTCCAAACGTTCTGCGGGGTTTGCGGGAAAATCGGGGAAATGGTATAATATAAATGTTCTGCGAGTGATTGCGGAACTTGATCTTTGACATTGGCTCGGTTTTGCAAAGTGAGCAGTTTTGCAAAATATGAGCCTCCGGCCTGTCTCGCCGCGCAAGCGGCGCGATAGGCAAAACCCCGGCAGGACGCGTTGTCATAACGCGCCGCAATGGTAGGGCGATATCATATGCCCACCACCAACCGGGGAGCTGCGGAAACGCATCCGACGCCCGCAGCCTGTCCTCCGTAGCTGCGCATGCGGCGAAGGGGGATACGTACGCAATCTTGCGTATTTGGACTCAGCCGAAATCGCCAAATTTCAAATCAGTAGTCCGAATATGTGAGATGCGCTACGTGTGCAATCCACACGTGGCGTGTCTTGTATTCGTGTTTACTGAAAGGCGTTTGGCGATGCCTGGCTGAGACATGGGTATTTAGGCACGCCACGTTTTCTTTTCCGCGCCGACGCGACGAGCTTTTTGTATGGTAGGCGCGGAAGTGGAGAGTTGATCAATATGCAGCTGAGGATGCTTCGTTCGCTCGGTTTCTACATTACTGTGAAGCGGATGGAGAATGCGACGCAGGCTGATTTCGAGTCGGCTTTGGATTATCATGACTTTTTGCGCGATGTTGAAAGCAAAGCAGTCGCCAGTGCGGGTTTCGGCGGATTCACAGCGGATAACCCGCTCGTTCCTCTTGATGACATCACGCTGACGCAGATTCAGTATGGCGACGCAATAAACCAGATGTTCTCTGGCCAGCTGAATCACATGCAGTTGACTTTGCCATATCCACCTCCGCCTGTCATGGCACCCCCGGTACGTGAGCGTGCCTATTTCGAGAATTACCTTTCGACACTTGGGAAAGACGGCGATCCTCGGACGAAGACAGACGTTGAATCAATAATGGAGCGGACGAACAGGCTTCTTTCTGAGCGCGAGATGAATGAGCAGCGCGTGAATGGTCTCGTTGTCGGACGTGTCCAGTCAGGAAAGACTCGCAACTATGTCGGACTTATGCTTAAGGCCGTAGACGAAGGGTGGAACGTCGTTCTGGTGCTCACTAGTCCAAACACTCTGCTCCGAGACCAGACGCAGGGTCGTATTGAGGAGGATTTTAAGAAGTCAAAAGCGAATGCTGCGGTGTTCCTCAATTTTAGGAGCGGAAGAGGCAGGGACGTCACAAGGCCAAGTTCCATCCTCGACGACACCAACCCCATATTCTATTGGGGCGTCGTAATGAAGCAGAAGACCAACCTTGAGCGCGTTCTTGAATGGCTTCATTCTCTTGATGATGCCGTCGTGAAGAGAATGCGCTTGCTTGTCATAGACGACGAGGCAGACAATGCGACGCCGGATTCCAATGCGGGGCGAAGGAACCAGCTAACGGAAAGCGAAATAGATGAACTGGTTGATGCCATACGTGAAGATGAGAATGACTATTCAGACCTTGCAGACTGGATGGTTGATGCGCAGGATTTAATTGTTGATGCGCAATCACTTGCCGAACAAGACCCAGGATGCAAGACCGCATGTGCCATCGACGAGCTAAAGAAAAAGCTCAATGCCGGTGGATACAAGGAGGCAGAACGGCTAAACGCAATCCTGACAGACGACGGAATTAGCAGACTCCTGGACCTTCGTTCTTATCAGGATGAAAGTGGTAACATGGTGAATGTCGCAGAAGACATCCGGCGGTATTTCTGCGGCGGAAGGGGTTTTGAGCCTATTGGCACGTTCCGTAAGTTCCTTAATACGCTCCTCGATGTCGCGCAAGAACGAAGTGCGATAAACGGACGTCTCTGCGAACTCATCGACCGTGTTCCTGGCTCGGAAGCGAACGATTATACGTTTGACTTTGAGCGCATGGCATACATTGCATATACAGCGACACCGTATGCAAACATCCTTAACGAGCGGCCTGGGCAGAGTCCGCTTTACGCGGACTTCATCAAGTCGCTCACGACGGCGCCGCAGTACTTTGGCCTCGACAAGGTTTTCGGGCGGGATTATGACCATGACCCTGTTATCCCGCCTAATATGGACATCGTGGACGAAATCGCCACGGATGACCAAAGGTTTGCTTTGCGGCCAATTCAGTGGTTGAAAGATCCCGATTTGAAGAGGGTTCTGGATGTCGATATTGACAAGAATCTTCGCATAACGTGCGACGATCCTGGATATGAGGGTTCGTGGTCTTCAATGCTTCGTGCCATCGCCTGGGCATTTTGCACGGCAGGTGCGAGGCGTCATTTCCGACTTTCTGCGCTCAATGAGGGGTCTCTTTCCGTCGAACGACATGAAAGGCTGACGCGTAAACTTGACTATCGCTGGACGACGATGATGGTGAATATCTCGTCGATGACGTATTCGCACTTTACAGTTTGTGATTACGTCAAAGACTACATACACACCAGGTGTGAAACGCCGGAAATGCGAGCAGCCTTCTTGGAGGAGTGCCGCCTTACCTGGGAGGACATGACTGCGCATTACACCAAGGAGATGTTCGACGCTGCGTTCAACTCTGATGAAGGGGAGCGTTATGGTACGATTTCGGACTATCCATATTGGGGCGATATAGAGGCTGACGTCAAGTATTTCCTTGACGGTTGGGACGATGACCGAGTTCATGCAGTTGTGATCAACTCGAAGAGCCCGCTCGACAGTGATGGACGAGATGGAGAACGTCCAGTCCGTTCGCCAAAAGAGGAGGCCGATCGCTACAACCAGACAGGCTCCTATAGCAATTCGTTAAGAGACGACCACCTATGGATTGTAATTGGTGGCAATACCATTGGGCGCGGACTGACTCTCACAGGCCTTACTGTAAGCTATTTTGACCGCGTGAGGAAGTCTGTCGCCGTAGATACCCTGACTCAGATGGGGCGGTGGTTCGGCTATCGCAAGGACTATGAGCTCCTGCCGCGTGTCTTCATGACAGAGGAAACGGTAAAGGAGATGAAACGGACGGCTTTCATCGAGGGCGCTATGCACGAAGCGATGAAGGTGAACTTCGACAATGGCTATTCTCCTAAAGACCCCGAACACTACCAGAAGATATACAGCTGGGGACGCAAGCTTTCAGGCCGAGCCCGTGCCCAAGTTGCGTTCACAGGTCGGCTCGGGTCGTTAACCACGACAAATGCGGTTTCTGCGGCTCGTTCCGACATTGAATCGGTCTATTCCATTACGAAGGACTTTGTTCACAGTCTTGGCCAGCAGGCATTCTGCCCAAGGCCTCGCTACAAGTATGGTGACGCGCCGCTGTGGCTCGACGTAGACAAGAACGTCGTCAAGGAATACATCAACGAGATTATGGCGCACTATCCAGAGGAGACAAGACTCTCCATGCGCGCCATGGTGAAGGAGATCGAACACACGACTCCACTCGGCGAACGTGACATAAGGTGGAACGTAGTGATTGGCGAACCTGCGCGGCTCTGGAAAGACAGCTACCCGCTCGGGCTTGGGCGCGATATTCATGCCGGCCATCCGCAATCTGCGAAGATAGAGGATGGTGTCATCAAATACGGAAGTGTCCGTACCGACATGGCGTTCTACGCAATGATTGAGACACGCCACATAAACATGGCAGACGCGAAGATGCTTGAGGAAGGAATAGCTGATGTCGTAAGCGCAATCGAACGCAAGAAGAAATCGAACGGTGGCAACATTCCCGCCGTCATCGCCAACGCGATTGCTGCGTATGACGGCAATTCACTTGAACGGCGTATCCTCGCTCTTGTTGAAGACGTTTCAAGGCATCCAGAAAAAGAAGTCCCTCGTGGACTCATGGACTGTCTTGGCGAATCTGTTGGCAACCGTTCTGCCATCGCTTACCGTGAGACTCTTTATGATATATCTGGCGTAACGAATCCTATAATGCAGATATATCTTGTTACCCCGCCCGATGGCGTTGATGCGGGTGCATGCCCGATAATGGTGCCTGCGTTCTACTGGCCTGACCATTCGCCTGACAACATGAGTCTTGTCTCCATCGGCATGGATCCTGTGTCAAATTCGTCGACGCAACATAGGTTCTGGGATGTTGTAGCTGAAGTGTTGCGCCGCAATGGATTCCCAATGTCGGCAGCAAAGCTCAAAGAGGCCGTCTATACTACTGCCTCAGAATACAAACCCGATTTTATAGACCGTAACATTGCCAATCCGCCGGAAGGTGTCCAGTATGCCAAAGTTCCTGACAAGGCAGCATACTACCACACCGCTTGGGCTGGCGATCCAGTAGAGAAGATACATAGATTTGTCCTTGACAAGGCCGCAGATATCCTTCGCCGTGGTGGGCAGCAGTCACGCTCCTTCGATATTGAGGATCTTTCCACGCAGGTGGTCACGGAGAATCCGAAGCTGGAGGGGCTATTTAACCCCAAGTCCAGAGAAGAAAGGAACAGGGTGTTTGCGATTGAAAATCTGCCGTCGATAGGGCTTGGCAGGGAAGGCTCGACAATCTTTGTGCGTTAGGAGGCGTTTCCATGAATTCACAGGCAGAGGCGCAGGAGTATCTGCAGAAGAAGCAGTCGATAATCTATCGCGCAAAGACGATTCTTTCCGGAGAATCGTTTGACTGTGGTGGATTTGTGTTTTTTAGGCGCGGCGAAAGGATGGGCGCGGCGATACCAACAGGCGACATGTTGCCCAAGATACACAACGTCCATCCTGGGCGCAGCTATTCGCTTGACGGAGACGACGCTCTCCCGCGTGTTCCGGGGAATTGGCTGACGTTGACAATCGATAGGGATGAAACGGATATTTCTGACCCTGTATGCGAGGAGGAGTTCGCAAGCCGCATCCTGAGCTTCGTGAGGATGGACGGCAACGCCCGAGAAGAGATAATCGCAGATCCATGGGGGTGGGCAGAGAAAGTCATTGCAATGTCGGGTGACAAGGTTTCCGACGTTCGCTCTTATCCGATAATCGCAGAGTTGTTTCTTGTCAACAAGCTCCGTGAAACCGGACTTTTGACCGATGTCAGGAGTGAGTACCGAGGTCCGGACGCCGGAATCCACGACTTTGAGTTGCCGTCGTTTTCTCTGGAATGCAAGGCGCATCTTCATGGCGATCCCGATGCGAAGAAGGGGGAACTTGTAATATCGAGCGAAAACCAGTTGAGCCGGACTGGGCAGAAGCCTTTGTATCTTGTCTATTGTCCGATGGAAGCGTCTGGAGACCTGACGATCGACTCGTGTGTTGCGGCATTCGGTGAGCCAAGAAATGCGATTATGGAGAAGGTGTCGCTCGGCGGCTTCGTTGAAGGCGATTTTTCCTGGATGCGTCCATATCATATGGTGGCCGAGCCGTTGGTATTCGAGATAAACGAAACGTTCCCGCGCATAACGCCTGCGCAGTTTCCCAATGGGCGATTCCCCGGAGGAATTACCAAGTTGGTCTATTCGGTAAGTCTCAAGAACCTTCCATCATGTCCGCTTGGGGCATTTGTCGATGCGATGAGAACGAATGCGCCGCCAATATTCGCCACATGATATTTATAACTTGATTTGTTAATGTGTGTTTAATATTTGTAACCTGTATAACATTATGATTAAAGCACCAAAGAAACTGATTGAGGTTGCGCTGCCGCTCAAGGCGATCAACGAGGCATGTGCGAGGGAGAAGTCTATACGCCACGGACATCCATCGACGCTGCATCTTTGGTGGGCGAGGCGTCCATTGGCAGCTGCACGAGCTGTAATTTTCTCGCAGATGGTGAATGATCCGCTAGAGAAGTATGGCGATAATCCCACGCCGCAGCAGCGTAGCGCGGCAACGAAGGAACGCAATCGGCTATTCAAAATAATTGAAGAGTTGGTGAAGTGGGAGAACACAAACAACGAGGAAGTTCTCAAGAAAGCGCGTGAGAAGATTCGGGAGTCTTGGCGCGAGACTTGCGAAATGAATGGAGAATTGAAAATGGAGAATGGAAAGTTGGTGGCGCCGCCATTGCCAGCGTTTCATGATCCATTTGCGGGCGGAGGTGCGTTGCCTTTGGAGGCGCAGAGGCTGGGGCTGGAAGCATACGCGAGCGATCTGAATCCTGTTGCCGTTATGATCAACAAGGCGATGATCGAGATACCGCCGAAGTTCGCGGGAAGGAAGCCGATAGGGCCAATTCCTGACGGCGTGGATTATTTAGCCGCAAAGGACGCAAAGGGCGCAAAGGACGATTTCTGGCCGGGTGCGACTGGACTTGCCGAGGATGTTAGGCGGTATGGCTACTGGATGCGCGAGGAGGCAAAGAAGCGAATCGGTCACCTCTATCCACAAGTCGAAATCACAAAGGAGATGGCGGAGAAGCGCCCCGACTTGAAGCAATATGTCGGGCATAAGTTGACGGTGATTGCGTGGTTGTGGGCGCGGACGGTGAAAAGCCCGCATCCCGCGTTTTCCCATGTCGATGTTCCACTTGTGTCGAGTTTTATATTGTCATCGAAGAAGGGCAAGGAAGCGTGGGTGAAGCCGATTGTAGAGGGCGACAAATGGCATTTTGAAGTTCGTGTCGGCACGCCGCCGAATGGCGCGGAACTCGGCACCACATCGGGTAAACGAAAGGCCTTCAAGTGTCTTGTATCTGGAGCTCCAATCGATTACGATTATATTCGAGATTTCGGCAAGCGAGTCGGGATGGGGCAAAAGCTGTTTGCCGTAGTGTTGGATGGCCCACGAGGACGTGTTTATGTCAATCCTGCAAAAGGTATGGAAGAATTGGCCAAATCTGCAAAACCAACATGGAAGCCAACAACTCTATTGCCGGACAATCCTCGGGATTTCAAGACGCCAAACTATGGGTTAACGACATACGGCGACCTTTTCACCGATCGCCAACTTGTTGCACTCAATACTTTCTCTGATCTTGTTCAAGAAGCGCGGCAGAAGGTGATTGATGATGGCGGCGATGAGGGATATGCGAATGCGATTGCAGTCTATCTGACATTTGCAGTGGATCGTGGAGTGGATGCTTGGTCAAGTTTGGCGAGTTGGACATCGCCAAGGGAAACCTTGCGGACAACTTTTGGCAGGCAAGCATTGCCAATGGTATGGGATTTTGCAGAGACGAATCCATTTTCTAGACAAACAGGAAATTTCTCTGGATGCTTTGGATGGATTGTGAATGCAATAAATCTTTTCCCTGCATCTGGTGGCGGTTTTGTGACTCAAGCGGATGCGCAGAGGCAGAATATATCAGCATCGAAAGTGATATCAACAGATCCTCCTTATTATGATAATATTGGATATGCTGACTTGTCGGACTTCTTTTACATTTGGATGAGGCGCGGACTGAAGATGGTATATCCGGAACTGTTTGCAACAATGGCTGCGCCGAAGGATGAAGAGCTTGTTGCGACTCCGTATAGACATGGTGGGAAGGATAATGCTGAAGCGTTCTTTATGAATGGAATGACTGTAGCGATGCATAACCTTTCGATAATTTCAAATTCTGAGTTTCCTGTCACTATTTATTATGCTTTCAAACAATCGGATACTGATTTGACAGGAACAAGTAGCTCTGGATGGGAGGCTTTTCTTGAAGCGGTGATAGGGGCTGGATTTGTGTTGACGGGTACTTGGCCTATGCGTACAGAACGAGAGGTGCGTACAATTGGGATTGGAAATAATGCCCTATCCTCTTCTGTTGTCCTTGTGTGCCGCAAGAGGTCGGATGATGTTACGGAAATAACGCGGCGAGATTTTCTGCGTGAGCTTAAGGAGAGGATGCCAGATGCAGTTGGAGATATGATGGGTGGTGATGGCGCGGAAGTGCCTGTTGCGCCAGTAGATATGGCACAGGCCGCCATTGGTCCAGGCTTGGAGATTTACTCAAAGTATAAGGCAGTGCTCAATTCTGATGGGTCGCGGATGAGCGTCCACGATGCGATTATCGAGATAAACAAGTTCCTTGATGACAGCGATGATAGTGATGATGGTTGCTGGGATGAGGACTTTGATTCTGAAACGCGGTTCTGCCGCGACTGGTTCAAGGAGCATCTGTGGAAGGAAGGGCAGAGCGGCGAGGCAGATGTATTGGCGCGGGCGAAGGGGCTTTCGGTTGCAGGTATTGTGGATGCGGGCGTTCTTGTTTCGCAGGGTGGGAAGACTCGACTTGTCTATTGGCAGGAATATCCCGAAGACTACGCCCCAGAAGATGATCCACATCGTCCTGTATGGGAAGTGTGTCATCACCTCGTGCGCATTCATCAGCGGCACGGAACAGGTGCGGCGGGCGAGTTCCTTGCGCGTGTACAGGAGCAGGGAGAGGCGGCGCGGCAGTTGGCGTATCTTCTCTACACCATCTGTGAGCGCAAGGGACTTGCTGATGATGCGAGGGCATATAACGAGCTTGCTACGGCCTGGGGCGACATTCTCGCCTACTGCATCGCAAACGCAAAGCTTGTTCTTAAGCAGGCAGAATTTAGACTTTAAAGCAAAAGAGGAATAACAGAAATGAAACCTTGGAGAGAAGTTGCGCGTCCACATAAGGACGTACTTGAGGGAACGTTCCAGCAGAGCGACTTTGCGGCGGACATCTCGCGCGTCGCGAATGGTACGGCGACGGCGGAGTATCAAGATGCAGAGAGCTTCTTCGCGCGAACCTACGTGACGGAGGGCATGAAGCAGTTGCTTGTAACCGTGGCGCGACGGCTTAATGGAATTGGAAGCGATCCAGTCATGGAGTTGAAGACGAACTTCGGCGGTGGTAAGACACACACGCTACTTGCGGTCTATCATCTTGCTACGTATGCGGGGAAATCTGGTGAATTGGCTGGCATATCGGATGTGCTGAATGCCGCTCGTGTCAACGATGTGCCGAGGGCAAAAGTGGCGGTGATAGACGGCAATGCGCTCGCTCCCAATCAGCCCATGAAAAAGGGCGCTCTTTCAATAAGGACGCTATGGGGGCAGCTCGCGTATCAGCTTCTTGGTGCGGATGGGTATGCGAAGGTCGCAGAGAGCGACGAGGCGGGAACGTCCCCGGGGAAGACGATACTTGAAGGGCTTCTGAAAGAGGCAGGGCCATGTGTCATTTTGATGGACGAACTTGTCGCGTACTATCGACAGTTCAATACGACAGAGAAGCTTGCCGGAGGTTCATACGAAAGCAACATTTCCTTTGCTCAGGCGCTCTCTGAGGCTGTGAAGGGAGTGCCACAGGCAATACTTCTTGTTTCGCTGCCAAGTTCCGACACGGAGACCGCTGGCACCGTCGGGCGACTTGCTTTGGAGACTTTGGAAAAGACATTTGGCCGCGTCAATGCAATCTGGCGTCCGGTTTCTGCGGAGGAAGGATTTGAAATCGTCAAGCGTCGTCTATTCGAGAAGATCGAGGACGAGGCGTCTGTTACGGAAACTTGCCGAACATTCGCGGACTACTATCATGAGAAGCGCGATTCGTTGCCTACAACTATACAGGATGGCTCTTGGTGCGAAATGATGAGGAAGTGCTATCCAATCCATCCAGAGGTTTTCGCAAGGTTGTACGAGGACTGGTCGACGCTCCCGAACTTTCAGAAGACGCGAGGTGTATTGCAGTACATGGCTCTCGTCATAAACAGACTTTGGAATGACAAGACAGACGAACCGCTGATTTTGCCTGCATCTATTCCTCTCTGTGATACGGCGATTGCAAACAAAACGACGCAGTTCCTGCCGAATGGTTGGAGCGCTATTCTCGGGTTGGAGATTGACGGCGATGGTGCCAAGCCGATTCAGATAGACAAGAACGATGCGAGACTTGGAGCGATACATGCTTCTGTCAGGGTGGCAAGGGCGATTTTCATGGGGAGCGCGGCGTCGAGCGCGGCGCAGACCGTAAGGGGCGTCGCGGAAAAGCAGATATTCCTTGGCTGTGCATTGCCCGGGCAGGAGCTGTCATTTTATGGGGATGCCATTCGCAAGATGCGCGAAAGCTTGCAGTATCTCTTCTGTCAGAACGAGCGGTATTGGTATGACACGAGGCCGAATCTGAGCCGCACAATGACTGAATACAAGACTCGCATCAAGAATGCTGTCGCAGTCGATTATCTTGAGACGGTCTTGAAGGAACGATGGGGTGCTCCAGACGGCATAGCGGGATTTCATGTGTTTGAAGACCACAGGAATGTGCCGGACAATGTTATGGATGGAATACGAGTTGTCGTGCTTCCTCTAAACTGCGCCTATTCAAAGGCGACAGAAGGCCGCACATTTCAGGAGGCGAAACGCTATCTTGATATGAACGGTGCAACGCCTCGTCTTAGGAAGAACAGACTTGTTTTCGTTGCGGCGGACATGAGCATGATAGGACGCATGGATGACATGTGCCGTACGGTTCTCGCATGGAGGGAAGTGCGCGATGGGATCATGAACGGAGCCATCAACGCAACAATACAGGAACGCGACCAGGTGGAGGCCCAGGAGCGACAGAGCGAACGGATTCTTACTGGAACTGTCTCCGAAGGGTTCCGTTTTCTTGTCGTGCCAGTGGCAAAGGGCATGAACGACGTTGACTTCGAAGTGCGAAGGATGCAGATTGCCACGGCGGAGACCCTTGGTGAAGTCGTAATGCGCACATTGGAACAGAACGAGGATGTTGTGCGCAAGTGGGCGCCGATGTTCATGAAGTCGACGCTTGAGCAGATGTACTTCAAGGGCGATGTCGCGGAGATTTCCACGCGCCGTCTGTGGCAAGACATGGCGTCGTTCTACAACTTCCCGAGGATATTGACGAAGGAGGCGTTCTGTGCGACGGTTTCCGAAGGTACGTCAAGCAAGATGTTCGGATATGCGAGGGCGAAAGCGGATGACGGCGAGTATATCGACTTTGCATACGGCACGTCGCCAGGTATGACAGGCATATCAGATTCAGAGTTGCTCATTAAAGATATAGCGGCAGAAGCCTATCAGAATCGTCCGATGCCAGAAACGGACAATCCATATGGGGTTGAGGATTCTGATGACCCAATTGATCCATCCGAACCGCCCGCGCCAATTGATCCAATTGACTCGACACTTCCATCTGAACAGCCCGAACCAATCGAGCCGCCGCCATTGCCGACACCGGCCAAGCGGAGGTTTGTGGGAAGCGTCAGCGTAGATGTGTCCGACAATACAGCGGAGCTTCGGCAAGTGATTGATGAGGTATTGGCAAACATGGCTGGCAGAGGTTTGAATGTTACGGTTCAACTTGAAGTCAATGCTACAAGTGCCAATCCGATTCCAGCGGAACTTGTCAGAGCGGTGTCGGAGAATGCATCTGTTCTCGGATTCTCAAGGGCAGAATTCTGTTAATAAGGAGGGGAACCGTTATGGTAACACGCGACTATTACGGAAGAGATGGTTCTTATCGCGGTCACAAGGTGCTTGACGGGGATATCGCCAAGTATTATGACGCGCAAGGACGTTACAAGGGTTATCGAGACTACAAGACAGGCAAGTTCTTCGGCGCGCGTGGGGAATATAAAGGGAAGTCGGAGCGTTCAGGGAACATTACAAAGTTTTTTGACTCCAAAGGAAGTTTCAAGGGATATCGTGACAATACGAGCGGCAAGCGCTTTGGGGCTCGTGGCGAATATAAAGGTCATCGTGGTGCGGATGGCAAGTTCTACGGTGCTCGCGGAGAATATAGGGGGCATTCTGTAGTGCGTGGCGGTGGGAGCAAGAAAGGCGGCGGTATCTCCGGCTTCTTTAAGGCGCTGTTTGGAAGTCACTAACTTGTAGGGAGAAAACACTATGGGTAGAAAGTCGAAAGCTGACGCGGACGAGCTTGTGCCGATTACGCTCACGGAAGAGGAACTTAAGGAGTTTCGTCCGGCCTCTGAATTCCTTCATAATGGTGACGAAGGAGCCGAGGTGGACGAGGACGATTCCGGCGAGAATGAAGGCGCCGAGGAAGTTCATGACACGAGGAAGGAAGGGCGTCCTGAGCCGGGATATTCCACGAAACTCAATGCCGAAGGGCGGCTTACCGATGAACAGATGGATGCCAACATAGATGCGGCGGCAAGAGAGTTCAAAGACCCCCATATCACCAATCCAAAATATGTCTGGGGTATGAAGTATCTGGACGATATGTTTGAGAAGGAAAGGGCTCAGTGGAAAGCGGAGCTTGCGAATGTCGATCATAAAGAGGCGCGTAGGATGCTTGCAGCGCAGGAAGCCGAGGAGGAAGCTCGCGCGAAAGCAGAGAAGCCAAGAAAGCGTAAAAAGACGAAAAAACCGTCGCTGAGGAAAGCAATCAATGAGATGAATGCTGCCGCGAGCGAGGTGTTTCTTGACGAGTATGGACTTGATGTTGTGGAAATGAGTTGCTGCGATGACTATCTCTATGTAATGGAGATATCGCCCGAGGCAGACGCAGAGTCTGTCCTTGAGGCATCAAACGCACTTTTCCATAAAATCGGTATATTGCCGGAAGAGCGTGATTTGGAGATGGAGGAAATGACGGAATATTGCACAGTGCATCGCAATGAATATTCCAAGGCATGCTTCGTGATGTTTAACCATCCGTTTGTCATTGAAGCTGTGTCAGCTGGTGTCAAGTGCGGAGATACGGTGAGGGTATTTGCTGATGCACAGCGCAAGCGCGTTGAAGGCAAAACGGCTGGAATCGCGCCGACAGTGGTTGGGGGCGAGGGCGGAGAGGGAGATAGCGGCGAGGCGTGGATGCGGAAACTGGCCGAGGGCATCAAGTCGGGGGCGATTCGGTCTAAGTCGGGCGAGGGGTTCTTTGTGTTGAAGAGTGAGTTTTTCAAGGCGATCAAGACGGGAACAAAGACTACGGAATATCGTGACATAACGCCTCGCAACTTGTCAATGTCGATTGGGATTAAGACGGTAAAACTCCAGTCTGGCTATGGTCATCCAGGCCAGCCGCCGGAACAGATGCGGTTTGAGGTTACTTCAGTCGGGTTTCTCGATGCCGATGACAACGAATGTGATCCCTACAACATTCCTGATGGCTTCGTCGCCACTACGATAGCGATACATCTTGGGAAGAGGATTGGTTAACAATTGTGGGATGCTTTTGTTGGCTATAAGAAATTGTTTTAAGTAGCAGAAAGCGACGATTTTCACCGTTTTATCCCCTTGACAAAAAATATTGAGGTTTTGCACTTTTACATTGGCGAGATGCAATTATCCTTGCTTTTGCAAGGCGTAGAATTTTGTCAAGGGGGTTTTTCAAGGTTTTTTTGCAAAAGTGCGTCTATCTCCTTGCGCTAAATTCGGAGTTGTGATACAATCCCTATATGCTCTCTTGAGGGCAACCATATAAGGAGAAAGTTATGAACGATACAGTCAATGAGGAATCTGGCGCAGGCACTCTTTTGCTGGCAATAGTGGTAGCACTTACATGGCCGATATGGATCGTGCCGCTTATTTTCATCCACAGTCTTTGCGGGCTGGGCAGTAATGGCAAGGGGCTTGATCTCGTCGAAAGGGAGCAGACGCAGTGGCTCTATGGTACGGGCAGATATGCTAACAAGGATTGAGGGGGTGTGATTTATAAATGGTTTAGTTGCATATTATGAATGGTTTGACTACAAAGTATACAAACATTGTTCTTGCTGTGCCGCATTCGGTCGGGGTGCCGCTGGACTTCGATTGGCGTGGTGATGCGACGGTCGCTGCGTCGGCGAAGCGTTGGACTGACTGGCATACCGACGATCTGTTTGGTGTCGAGGATGCGCGGATAAGTGTTGTCAAGGGGCGGCTCTCGCGCTTTGACTGCGATGATGAGCGGTTGGAGGACGAGGGCGACCGGCTTTGCCGCTATGCGATAGAAGGGGGAATCGACCAGCGGGAGATTGGCGCGAGGCAGTGGAATGCTCGGCTCGCGGAGTGGTTCAGGTATCGCGCCGAACTGATGGCTGCTGTTGCGCAAGGCGACCGTCCGCTCATAATCGACTGCCATTCATTCCCAAGCGATCTTGCGCCGGATGTTGATATCTGTATCGGCTTCAATGAAGATTGCTCTAAGCCGAGCGAAGAGACGCTTGCCGTCGTGACGGATGCGTTTAGGGCGGCGGGATATGCGGTGGCGCACAATCGCCCTTATTCGAATGCGATTGCTCCGCTGGGCTATCGCGGGCATTCGCTCATGATAGAGGTCAACAAACGATGCTATCTCGATGCCGCCGAGTTGGATATTGGCGATGGCTTTGCCAAGCTTCATCAAACATTGTCCAGCATTTACACAAAGTTGCTAAAAGGAGTGTTATGAAAAATGATGTGGGGAAACAAGGGGGGCGCTTGAACTCTGGTGATCCGGTTAGACCAATTCGAGATGCCTTGGATGGGCGCGACTGGAGCGTCGACATAGCAGAGATGTCGCATGAACAAGAGTTTGACATGCCGAATGCGAGAGCGCCGAAAGGCAATGTCGCGGGTGTGCATGTCAAAATGGACCGCAACAGGGCGAAGGGGATGCTATGGGGGCTTATCGTAGGTGATGCCCTCGGGAATCCTGTGCAGTTCAGCGAAAAGGACGATCATCCGTGGATTACTGACATGGTAGCGTGTCCTACCTTCGGGCTGCCGCCTGGTTGCTGGACGGATGACGGTTCGATGGCGATGTGCATAATGGATTCGTATGTGCGCATTGGCGGCTACGATCTGAAGGATATCGGCAAGACGTTTGTTAAGTGGCTTGAGGATGGTTATCTTTCGTCAATGGAGGGTCGGTCATTTGACGTTGGCGGTGCGACAGGAACATCTATTTGCGAAATCGCATATATGGGGCGGCTCTGCAATGGCTATGAGGAGTCTCAGGGCAATGGCTCGATAATGCGTTTTGCGCCGTCGTATCTTATTGCGCAACTGGAGCAGGAACCTATCAAGGTTATGCATGAGATTAGCGACCTCACGCATTATTCTAAAAGAGTTCACGAAGTCATTGACAGAATGGCCAGAATACTCGACGATCATATGGCTGGGAGGCGGACTTCCGAAGTGTCACCGTATGAAACACGCGAAGAGGTGGACAATTCCGGCTGGGCGGTCTCGACGCTTGATGCTGCACTTTGGGCGTTCAGCACAACGGAGAGTTTTGAGGACGGGCTGATTGCCGCTGTCAATCTCGGCGGAGATGCAGATACCATTGGCGCAGTGGCCGGACAGATCGCTGGCGCTTACTACGGGTTTGGCGCAATCCCAAAACGCTGGGTCAGAGCAGTCAAGACTTGGGAGTGGGTCGATTCGCTGATTGAGCGCTTTTTAGATGCTGCTGCGATAGGCGAAGAGAGAGGACAATGAATATTAGATGCCCTTACTGCAATGAGGAACTTGAATTGCCCGATGAGTGCGTCGGGTGGAAGGTGCAGTGCATTTATTGCAATGAGAAGTTTCTCGCTACCGAAGAGTTTATCAAAAGGCAACGGGAGGCGATGAAGAGAAAGACTTGTCGCTTGAAGGCGGTAGTCCGCAAGACGGCAAAGGCGAGCGCTGGAAACCCAGCGGCGAGCGTAGGAGGCAAATCTGTTGGCACCACAAGCACAGGCATCGTCTACGAGAAACCCTCACTGCTGCTTACCATCGTCGCCACGCTGACTTTGCCGATATGGGTTGTGCCACTAGTGATATGGTACATAATCAAGAGTTTGATTGATGTCGACGGCGGACTTGACCTCGTTGAGAGGGAACGCGTCCAATGGCTCTATGGCACAGGCCGCTACGCTAACAAGGATTGAGGTGGGGGAATTGAGTGCCGTCAATCAGCTTGAGGAATTGAAAGAACGCTTGGCTTCGCTTTTGCAGAAGGCGGGTGAGCTGGATCCGTCCGCTATTCCTGATACGAAGAAGAAGATTCCTGTCTGGAAATTGGAGGGTGCGCCTGTCAGGATAAAGAACGTGATAGGCAATACCTTGGGTGTTGACACCATTTGGGATCTTGTGCATGTGCCACATGGCAAGTTTTTGCAATATCGATGCTTTACAAATAGCCGCTCAAGGATGTCTGAGCTGGTTTCTGCCATCGACGAGGCAATATTGACATTGGCGGGCGACACCATTGCGAGCAATTGAAAGGTTCATGGAAAATGGAAGACGAACAACAGAAAGGCCATCAGGAAACGGCTTTCGGCGAGTATAAGCGGAAAGTCGTGGAATGTCTGATGAAGGATGAAGGGCTTACAGAAGCGGAGGCAAGAGACTGGATGCGCGGGGAAGACGAAAACTTGCGTAAATATTTGCAGGAAGGATTGGGCCCTCTGACGGCGGCGCGGGTTTTAATAGCGTAGTTGGAGTCGCGACATGAGCTTCAACAGGGTCTGAATCCTGTGGCACAGTAGAAGGTTGTACAAATGGCGATGCCACAGAGAGACGATCCGCCTACGCCAAGGCTACGGCGGACACGTACGAAATTGGTGGAGAAGGTGTAGCGCGGTAGATTTGCCGCTGGCTCACCAAGCTTCTACACGATCTACACGTTCTGCACGGCTAAAATCCAACCTGAAAACCTCTGCGTACTCTGCGCCTCTGCGTTAAAACTAATGCGTCAATGGTCGGTGGTTGCCCCGACCGTGACCGCACACTGGAAGGCAAACCAGCACAGAACCACCACGGATCAGCACAAAAGTATCAACTGAGTTTTGGTATAATATCCGACAAATGGATAAGCTCTGCGCTGGCATCGGCGGTGGACGGGGGGGGTGGAATGATAAGATGCCAGCAAGCAATGTGGAGATGTATATGAACATGGCGAAGAAGTTGGTTTTGGCGGCTGGTCTGACCTTGTTGGGAGGCGCGGCGGCGTTCGGCGAAAACGCGCGCGTGTATTTCAACAACTTGACGAACGACTGTCAGTTGACGCAGACGGGCAACTACTTCTCCGGGACTCTTCAGGCCCACGCGGGCGGCAGCGCGGGGCTCAAGTTCGATAAATTGGGCAGCACCAAGTGGGGCGGGACCTCCGCGTCGGCCGCCACCGTCAACCAGACCATCGGGTCCGCCAGCTGGTCCCAGTCCGGCAACCTGCCCATGGATGTCTCGGACGGCTACTACTACACGTTCCACCTCGCGGGCGACTGCGGCTGGGGCGACCGGTCGTACGTGGTCATGAAGACGAAGTACCAGCCCTCCACCATCCTGGACGTGGAGGACGACAGCAAGTGGGTCGGCGATGAGGACGTGACGCTGACGGCGACTTGCTCGGCGGGTACGGCGGAGCAAATCAGCCCGGAAGAAACGTACTATATCCTCTACACGACCGACGAGGATTGGAACACGACGACGCTGGTGGAAATGTCCGGCAACGGCCTGGTGCGGCAGGGCACGATTCCGGGACAGGAGGCGGGGACGACCGTCCGGTACAAGGTCTTTAGCACGACGATGCCGACGGACTGCCTCACGACGGAAACCATCCTTTCCGCGCCGAACGACATCCAGAAAATCGACTTCTGCATGCTCTCGCTCAAGGAGGGCAGCTACACGGTGTCGGAGTACATTGATTACATGCCGGGGAACGCGTGGCACTGCCCGACGAACTTTGAGCCGTACGCTTCGGCGAGGATGCGGACGCCGGGGACGTTGGAGGAGGTCACGTTGGGCGACCATCCGTACGTCCTGGTGGGCGTGAACCCGTCGAGCGGTCCGGACGCCCCCACGATGGTGCAGCTGAAGTACAAGGCGGGCACCAACCGCTGGGAGACGCTCACGATGGAGCCCCTGCAGCACGACGACGGCTGGCAGCCGAAATACGACGGCAACGCCTACTACGCGAGCTTCATCCCGACCGACAAGTTCACGGTGGGCATGACGGTGCAGTACTATTTCTATGTGGAGTACACGGACTCGTCGTTGTTCGCGGTGACGTCCGTGGGGACGACGGACCAGAGGGGGAGCATTGCGTACCTGGGGCCGAACGAGGCGAAGAGCCATCCGTTCCAGTTCACGGTCGTGGAGCCGCCGCCCGTGGGCTTCATGGATCCAGAAGGCAACGAGATCGCGAATCCCGCAGTTGTCGAATGGCTCTCGGAGAAGGGCTTCACGCAGGCCGACATCAATGCCCTTGGCAAAGACGCCGATGCCACAGCTAAGCTGTATGAGTGCTACCTAGGCAACTGCGACTTCAGAACGCAGGATGCGGGCGCAAGGCTCGGCTTCAGTGCCATTTCGGTTAGCAACGACGTCGTCTCCATCACGGTGCAGCTCGTCCGCAAGGCGCCGTTTGGCACCATTAACGGCGTGCTCAATTTCTACGGTGCGGATGATCTCGCCGACGGCTTCGGCTCAAGCCCGATTGCGAAAGGGTCCGTCGACTTCGGCGAGGACGATGCGAAATTCGGCATCGGCCCGACCGCCGGTTCGGTCACGCAGACCGCGACCGCCAACATCGGCAATGCCACGGGAAAGTTCTTCAAGGCCGCCATTGAGGTCGATGTTACCAATAACGAAGACCCGTAGGATTGATGTGGGGCCTGTCCCCGCATGTTCGGGTTAAGGGACCTTGATTCTTGAAAAGAGCCATTGGCCGTCTGTCTTTTCAACAGTTTGGTGACAGGCCCCGTTTCGCGTAGGGACAGGCCCCTGGGGACTCCGGTTTTTCTGATAACTCCGATGGCTGGCAAAGAGGGCTTCGCGCGGGCTCTTGCGACCGCTTCGCGGCTCGGGCTTCGCCCTTCGAGTCCTGCTGAGGACGGATCGAAAAGCCCGAAGGGCGGGCGGACGTTTCGGCGGCGGCGGCGCATGCCCCTTGGCATCGTTGCCAGAATCGGCATTGTTTCTTTTCCATGCCGGACATCCCGCAAACTTGACTGACGCGCGCGGCGTGTGATAGGATTTGCGGCGTGAACATGGGGGGAAAGTCAGTTGCGGCCTGCGCCTTTGCGTGCGCGGCGTTTGCGTCCAGGGCCGACTTCGTTGTCGTCGACGACGGTCGGCCGGCTGCCGCCGTGTGCGTGGTGGGGAACGCGTCAAGCGCGGCCCGGTTTGCCGCCGGGGAGATCTCCAAGTACGTGGAGGCGATGACCGGCGCGAAGCTGCAGGTCGTCGTCGGGCGGGCCGCGGACGGCGCGAGGATCGAGATAGACGACGCCGCGGAGGGCCTTGAAAGGGAGGAGTTCCGCATCGAGACGAAGGGCGGCGTCCTGTCGCTTTCCGGGGGCAGTCCGCGGGCGGCGCTCTACGCCGCGTACGAACTTCTCGAGCACGTTGGCTGCGGCTTCTGGTCGCCTCTGAACGAGACGGTCCCTTCCGTCGGGTCGATCTCGGTCGAGACGTCCTGGAAGGTGCGGTCAAGGCCGGCGATCCCGTGGCGGCAGGTGCACAGCCAGTATGGCTACAGGATCGCGTGGAAGCCGAAGCTCAGGATAAACGGACGGCTTTGGACCGAGGCGACCCCCGAGAACCTCGGCGGGTCCGATCCCATGGCGATGGGACAGTCTCTCGCCGGGCTCAACGGCAACGGCGCGGACAAGAGGCTGTTTGCCGAGCACCCAGACTGGTTCGCGTGGCGGGCGAAGGAGAAGCGGCGCGTCTACCAGCAGATGTGCACGTCGTCCGACGTCGTCCTGTCCGCCGTCGTCGCGCGGGTGAGGGCGAAATACAGGGGAAATCCCTCGAGGACCGCCTACGAGGCCGTGTCGATGCGCGACAACGACAAGGTCTGCCAATGCGACAGGTGCAGCCGCTTCGCGGCGAAGCACGGAGGGGCGTCGGCGCTGATCGCCGACTTCGCCAACCGCGTCGCAAGGGAGATCGGGAAAGACCTGCCCAACGTCAGGATCTGCTTCCTCGCCTACTGGACGACGGCGACTCCGCCCAAGGGGGTCGCGCTCGAGCCGAACGTCACCGTGTGCTGGGCGAAGCTGCGCAACTTCGCGGTGCCGCCGTCGCAGGTGAGGGGCCACGACGCCGCCCTCGACAAGTGGAGGGAGCTTGCGCACGGCAACGTGGTGATATGGGACTACAACGCGCAGTTCAGGGGCTATCTCCTGCCGACCCCGATCATCGACATGATGGGGCCCGGCCTCAGGGAATACGCGAAGAAGGAGATCAAGGGCGTGCTGATGCAGATGGCCGGCTTCGGCGCCGCGCTCATGGACTTCGCGGAGATGCGCACGTGGGTCTGCGCGAAGCTGATGTGGGACCCGTACCAGGACGAGCGCGAGCTGATGGGGCGCTGGTGCGACGGTGCGTGCGGCGCAGGCGCCCCGGCGGTGAAGGAGTGGCTCGAGATCCGCCGAAAGGCGCGCGACCGAAAGCGCAGCTACGGTCCGTATGACGCGGACAGCCTGCACACGTTCACGCCGAGGGAGCTGGTCGCGGCGTACTGGCTCATGCAGAAGGCGCTCGAGGCGACGAAGGACGACCCCCGCACGAACGAACAGGTGCGACGGGTGTCGCTGTCTCCGCTCACCGCGGCGATCTGCAACTACAACCGCGGCGTCAGCGTCGCGGCAAAGGCCGAGAGGACCCCGTTGCCGCCCCGGGACGAGCTTGTCGACGAGTTTGAGGCGATATGCGCCCAATACAAGGTCAGGAGCTTCGGGGAGGGGATGGGGTCGGTCGGCGACTTCGTGAAGACCATGCGCGGGGGCGGGGAGATGCTGAAGGGGGACTGACCTTGCGTGCCGGAGGCTTGGCGGCAGGGCCGGAGACAGGGGTCGGCGGCGTAAATGCCCGAGACAACACGAACGGAGGGGACATGATGGAAGGACGGTTTCAAAGAGGGGCGCTCTTCGCCTGCGCCGCCATCGCCTGCGCCGCCGCGCGCGCCGCGGAGCCGGGGGACTTCGTCTTTTCGGAAGGCGGCCGCGCACGGGCGGCGATCGTCGTCGCGGCGGATGCGCCGCCTGCCGTCAGATACGCGTCGGACGAGCTCGCCGACTACCTGAACCGGATGACGGGCGCGCACTTCCCCGTCGCGGAGAGGCCGATCGAGGGATGGAGCACCGTGCGCGTGGGCGTGTCCGGCGGGCTGAAGCGCTTCGAGGAGATATCGCTCGCGGTATCGGCCGACGGCCGCGAACTTGACGTCCTCGCCGAGAGGCCCCGTGCGGCGATCTACGCCGTCTACGACCTCCTCGAGACGATGGGATGCGGATTCTGGACGCCGAACTCCGAGACGGTGCCGTCGCGTCCGGACCTCGCGCTCCCCGCCGGATACGCGAAGAACGAGGCGCCGGCGATGCGCATACGCGAGGTGAGCCACTATACCTCCGGACAGCGCTTTCGCTTCAAGCTGCGCGACAACGGGCGGCGCAAGCTGGGGCCGAGGGACGTGGACGCCGGGCCGTGCGAGCACGAGGACATCATGCACTCGCTTACGCTCCGGTGGATACCGAGGAAGAAGTTCTTCGCGGAGCGTCCCGAATGGTTCGCCCTCGTGAGGCGCGCGGATCCGGCGACCGGCGAGAAGGTCGAGAGGCGCGTCCAGGGCGCGCTTTGCGCGACGAACCCCGAGATGCGGGAGGAGCTGCTGCGCGAGGTGGACGCGTTCCTCGAGAAGAACTATCCCGGCGACAGGTCGGTGTCGCTCTCGCCGAGCGACATGGGCGACTGGTGCCACTGCCCGCGCTGCAAGGCGCTTGTGGAGTCCGACCCGAACCACGTGCCCACGGTGCTCTATCTCGACCTTGTGCGGTTCGTCGCAGAACGCTTCCGCGAGAAGTACCCCGAGGCGACGTTCAACCTTCTTTCCTACTGGACCACGGCCGAGCCCCCCTCGGACACGGCGAAGTGGCGCCTGCCGCCGAACTGCGGCGTCGGCTTTGCCGCGCTCTGGCGCAACCACGGCTTCCCCATCGACTGCAACGAGCGCTTTGCCCCGCGCGTCAGGGCGTGGCGCGAGATGGCGGACGGATTCGTCTTCTGGGACTACTACGCGAACTTCGCCGGCTACCTCAACCCGTTTCCGAACCTCGACATCATCGCGCCCGCGCTCAAGTTCTACCGCGACAACAAGTTCATCGGGGGCTTTGCGCAGATGCCGCATACCCGCATGGCCCCGCTGGCCGACCTCAACTGGTACCTGATGGGCAAGCTCATGTGGAACCCCGACGCCGACACGGAGGCGCTCACGGCCGCCTTCCTCGCCGGCGTATACGGGAGGGCCGCGCCCGCGGCGAGGCGCTACATGGAGATCCTCCGCCACGCCAAGCTGCGCGACCGGGGCATCTGGGTCGGCTGCTACGTCGGCGACACGTCGAACTTCCTGACGCCCGAGGACGTGATCGGGATGCTCCGCGCCTTCGACGAGGCCGGCAAGCTTGCCGGCGACGAGCCCGAGGCGGTGCGCGACGCCGTGTGGCGTCTTCGCTACGCCGGCGTCCACACGGCGGCCATCCGCTATCCGGACCTCATCGAGCCGGCGAAGCGCCTCAAGTACAGGCTCGCGTCGTGGGAGGGCTACACCAACGCCTGGTTCAGTGGCGTCTCCGACTATCGCGCCCGCCGCGCGGTCATCGGATACCCGCAGCAGTGCCGCGAGGGGGCGACGTGGAAGAAGTGGGGCGACGAATACTTCCCGCCGATCATGGCGAACGGCTCCGCGCCGACGTCGTGGCCCGAACGCCCGGGCGAGTCCGTCGTCGTTTCCGGCTCGGAGCTTACGGGCGGCTCGGCGATGTCCGTCGCGAACGACGCCGCGGTCGGTGAATACGCCAAGCTCACTTTCGGCTTCGGCGGCGGCGAGCGTCTTTTCATGAACCCGAAGTACGCAGAAGTCGGTCATACGGTCTCGAACGGCCTCGAAGGCGTCTGGACCGTCCTCGCCCGTCTCCGCGTCGGCGCGAGCGTCACGAACGATCCGGCGGCGGCCTACATGGGCATCTACTCGCCTTGGATGGTGAACGGGGCGCGGATCGGGAGGAAGACGAGCGAGATCGCGTCGATGACGATACCGTCCTCGCCGGGCGAGGACGACTGGCGCTGGGTGTCGCTCGGCGTGAAGAAGCTCTACGGCGGCGCGCGCGTGTGGGTCATGCCCGGAGCCGAGAACCCGTCGCGTTTCCTTGACGTCAAGGGCTTTGCGTTCGTCGATCCGGCGGCGTTTGCGCGCGTTTCGCTGGCGGCGCGCGGCGGAGAGGGCGGGCGAGACGGGATCGACGGCTATTCGTACCGCGAGCTATCCTGCACGAATTCCCCTGGCGGCGCGCTTGTCGCCGTCGTCGGCGCGAAGAACGCCGGCGACCGCGAGGTTTTCGCGCGCGTGCGCGTGGTCAACGGAGCCGTCCTCGATGCGGCGGCAGGCCGCCTTGAGCTGTGGCGTCCGCCGGCAAGGAAGGGCGGAGAGGGAACGATTCTCGGGTCCGTCAAGGTCTTCGGCTCGCGGGGCGAGGATGTGTGGCAGACAGTGTCGCTCGGAAGGTTCGAGCTCAAGGCCGGCGACGAGATCCGCTTTAGGTCGGGAGAGTCGGGGAACGCCGTCTCGCTCGCGTTCCGCGACGTGCTGCTTGTGGCCCCCGCGCTTCTCGGGGAGGAGTGACCCGGTGAGATCAGCCAAGGCGTCAGTTTCTGCAGTGGCGGCCGTGCTGGCGTTCTGCGCCGGCGCGGCGACGGTGCGCGAGCGGCTTGCCGACGGCTGGCTCTTCATGCGGGCCGATTCCTCGGCGGGCGAGACGAACTCGGCCGCATGGCGCCCCGTGCGCGTTCCGCACGACTGGGGCGTGGAAAGTCCGTTCGATCCAGGACGTCCGTACGGCGACGCCTATCTCGATCCGACCGGCGTCGGCTGGTACCGCCGCCGGTTCACGCCGGGCGCCGGGGAGTCGGAGCGCCTCAAGAGGGGCGGGAAGGCCTTTTTCGAGTCAAACGGCGCGATGTCGAACGCGAAGGTGTGGATAAACGGGCGCCCTGTCGGAGGGTGGGCCTACGGCTATACGCCGTTTCGATGCGAGCTCACGCCGCATGTCGTCGCCGACGGGGAGAACGAGATCGTCGTCAGGTGCGAAAACGAGGCCGACTCCTCCCGCTGGTACACGGGCGGCGGGCTCTACCGCGAGTGCCGTCTCGCGTGGTGCGACGCCGACTACCTGGTGCCGGGGTCGGTCGCGATATCGACGCGCGACGTCGGCGAGCGCGAGGCGACGGTGGAGGTCTCCTACGAGATGTCGCTGTCTGGGCGGAAGACGCGGTCGTTCAAGATTGCCGATCCGGTTCTCTGGGACGTCGACAATCCGCATCTCTATTCCGTCGAAATAGAGGGCGAGACGTTCCGCTACGGCATTCGCACGATCTCGTTCCATCCCGACGCTCGCGGCTTCCAGCTGAACGGACGGCGCGTCGCGTTCAACGGCGTCTGCCTGCACCATGACCTCGGCGTGCTGGGCGCGGCCTACAACCACAAGGCGACGAGGCGCCGCCTGCTGAAGCTCAAGGAGGCCGGCGTGAACGCGATCCGCTGCGCGCACAACGAGGAAGACCCCGGCTTCCTCGACCTCTGCGACGAGCTCGGGCTTCTCGTGAAGGCCGAGGTATTCGACTGCTGGCGGCATGTCGGCGCCTCCGGCAAGCGGCGGAACGGATACAACAAGCTCTTCGAGGAGTGGCACGAGCGCGACGTCCGCGCATGGGTGCGGGCCGACCGCAACCATCCGTCCGTCGTCATGTGGTCGCTCGGCAACGAGGTCTCCGAGGGCTTCGCCGACGTCGCCCCCGTGTCCGAGTTCATCGCGACGGGGCGCGAGCTTGCGCGGATCGCGCGCGAGGAGGACCCGACGCGGCCCACGACGAACGCCAACAACAATCCGGCCAACGCCACGAACGAGTTTGCCGCGGCGCGGGTGTTTGACGTCTACGGCTTCAACTACCACGGCTGGATGTTCGGGGAGTTCGCAAGGAAGAGCCCGGACGTTCCGTTCTTCTCGTCCGAGTCGCAGTGCATGAGCTCTACCCGCGGAGAATACACGTTCCCGGTCAAGTGGGGGTGGACGCAGGTCGAGTCCCTTTCGCCATACGTGTCCGGATACGGCGTCGAGGCGTGCGGGTGGGGCGGCGACCCCCGCGCGGGCTGGGCGATGCCGCCGGACGCGCACTGGCATTGGATGGACGCCAACCCCGCGTGCATGGGCGAGTTCGTCTGGACGGGATGGGACTATCTCGGCGGGCCGTTCTGGGTCGAGGAGATGGCGAAGCGCAAGCCCGGCTTCAAGGGCATCCACTCCTGCAACACCGGCTTCTTCGACCTCGCGGGATTCCGCAAGGACACGTTCTACCTCTACCAGTCGCGCTGGCGTCCGGAACTGAAGACGGCGCACCTGCTCCCGCACTGGAACTGGCCCGAGCGCGTGGGGAAGGTCACGCCCGTGCACGTCTTCACGTCCGGCGACGAGGGCGAGCTTTTCCTGAACGGGCGCTCGCTCGGGCGCCGCAGAAAGGACGCGTCGGACTTCCGCCGCGCCTACCGCCTTTCGTGGGACGACGTCGTCTACGAGCCGGGCGAGCTGAAGGTCGTCGTCCGGCGCGGCGGCAGGAAGTGGGCCGAGGCGCGCGTCGAAACGACGGGCGAGCCGAGCCGCCTGCGCCTCGAATGCGAGGGGGACTCGATACTGAGCGACGGCGACGACCTGATGTTCGTCAACCTGTCGGTCCTGGACGAGAAGGGGCGGCTTGTTCCGCGGGCAAGGAACGAAGTCGCGTTCTCGGTGGAGGGTCCGGCGGACATCGTCGCGACGGACAACGGCGACGAGACGGACTTCGACCCCTTTACGTCGCCGCGGCGCAAGGCGTTCAACGGACGCCTCCAGGCGGTCTTGCGCGCCCATGCCGGCGCCGCCGGGCTCGTCACGGTCCGCGCCGAGTCGCCTTCGCTCGATGGCGCATGCGCGATGTTCAGGGTGGGCGAAAGCCTCCGTCCGAGGGCGCGGATTGGCCTTTCCGCGCCGACGGGCCGGAAGGTCGAGGCGCTCCACTGGCGCTCCGCGCGCGGCGGGGAGGCGCACAACATGCTCGTGGTGCGTCCAGGGAAGCCCTCTGCCGGCCCGGCTCCGCTCTTCGTGGCTCTGCACGGGCACGGCTCGAGCATCGTCGGCAACTACAGGTGGGAGTCGATGCCGATAGACCCGGACGGGAAATGCGACATCTGCTGGATACCGGAGGACTTCTACGGGCTCATACTCGAAGTCCGCGACATGGAGGACTGGTGGGGCATACCGAAGCCGTGCGTCGTGCCGAAGGAGAAGGGCGGCGAACGTGCGGCCGTTCCGGAGGAGATTTCCGAGACGGAGCGGCGCGTCCTCGAGCAAGTGGAGTGGGCTGCGTCGAACCTCGGCGTCGACCGCCGCCGGATCTATCTCGGCGGGGCGTCGATGGGCGGCAGCGGCACCTTGGGCATAGGGCTCCCCAACGGCGACGTGTTCGCCGCGGTCAAGGCGAACGTCTCGGCGGGCCCCTACCATGTCGTGGCGCGGCTCGGGCTCGGCGGCGAGCCCAGGCGCGTTCCCGATCCGCCGCCGCTCGTCGAATATTCGGCGCAGGACGACAGATGGTCGCGGGACAAGGACCTCCTCTACGAAGGAATGGACGCGGCGAGATACGCGATCTTCGCCTACTGGGGGCCGTTCGGCCACACGGGGCGCAATTCGAAGGTGGTCCCGAAAAACGACCTTGTCGGGTCGTTCGACGTGTTCGGCGTCAGGCTCGACGAGCCTTACGTCGCGTTTTCGTCGGCGTCGTGCAACGATCCGATGCCGTGGCCGGGGGGCTTCATGGACAAGAAGCATCCGCTTGGCCTGGCGTCCGGGCAGCGCAACGCGTATTTCCGCTGGGGGAATGTCGTCGACGAAGCCGATGCCTTCGAGGTCGACCTGCGCCTGCTTGCCGCTTCCGAATGGAAAAGCCGGCGCTTCAAGTTCCCGGAAACGGCGTCTGCAGACGTGACGCCAAGGCGCATCGCGCATTTCGACGTCGGCGCGGGCGAGCGCATCGCGTGGGAGTACGACGGCAAGCGCGGCGAATCCGCCGCGGACGAGACGGGGCATGTCACGATACCGCGGCTTGAAATCGCCGTGGCCCCGCGCCGCCTGAAGCTCTCCCGCGTCCTGCCGCGGACGGGCAGGCGCGTGCAGAGGCCGGTCCGGGAGAGGCGCCGGCCGGGGGCCGCCGAGAGGGGGCTTGCGCTGGGCGACTTCGCCGGCGAGTTCATTTCGGTAGAGGGCGTGCGCAAGCCGGGAGAAGTCGGCGAAATCGCGGTTCTGCGCGAGCCGTTCAGGAAGGGCGGCCATGGCGACAGGGCGAAGGCGCCTCTTGCGGTCGTCCACTGCCGGGACGCATACAAGGCGGCGCTCCACGGCGGCGAGGCCGAGGCGCCGGAAGGCTCGTGGGCGCTTTTCGTCGGGGGCGGGGAGCGCGGAAGGGACGGCGAGTGGGCACGGTGCGCGACCGACTTCGCGGCCGACTGGATCTCAAGGCAGGCAAAACGAGAGGAGCGACAATGAAAAAAGGGAGCATGGCAAGGGACCTGCTTTCCGCCGGCGTCGCCGCGCTGGCGGCCATCTGCCTCCATGCGGAGGAGCAGATCCCGCTCTGGCCGGAGGGCGCGATGCCGGTCGCCACGGCCAAAGGCGCCGAAGTCGGCGCGGAGCAGGTGTCCGAAAAGGGCGTCGTGAAGAACGTGGGCGTCCCGGCGGTGGAGGTCTTCCTGCCGACGAACGCGGCGCAGGCGAGGATGGGCGTCGTAATCTGCCCGGGAGGGGCCTACGGATGCCTCGACTTCGAGCGCGAGGGGAGGCGCACCGCGCGTTTCCTGAACGGCATCGGGGTCGCGGCGTTCGTCCTGAAATACCGCGTCCGCCCCTATCCCAAGGGCGCTGCGCTCGCCGACCTGCAGCGCGCGCTGTCGGTCGTTCGCTCTAACGCGAAGAGGTGGAATCTCTCCAAGGGCCATCTCGGTGTAATGGGCTATTCGGCTGGAGGGCATCTCGCCGTGCGCGGCGTTGCCGCCAACGGGAATCGGGCCTATGCGCCGGTTGACGCGGTGGACGAAGAACGCGCATCCCCCGATTTCGCCGTGCTCGTCTATCCCGCCTATCTTTCGAACGAAGGAAAGGTGCCGCCGGACATCGAGCCCGCGTTGACAAGCTCCACGCCGATTTTCCTGCTTGCGGGTCTTGCCGACCTCTATCGAGGCAGCGGAGTGGGGTATTTCGCGGCCCATGTGTCCAAGAACCGCTGGCCGAAGGTCGAGGCGCACTTCTATCCGGAGGGATGCCACGGCTTCGGCGTCACGACAAAGCCCCACAACGACGTCTACAGGTGGGAGAGGCTGCTCGCCACCTGGCTGCGGCGGCGCGGGCTCGGGATCAAGGCAAAGGTCGACGCGTCGCTCGACGTGCCGGACTACACGCCGGTCGAGGCGGAGGAAGGAGATGTGGAATGAAGCGGGTCTTTCTGTCCGCGGCGCTTGCCGCCTTTTCATGCCACGCGGAGTTCGTCGTAGTCGACGAAGGACGCGCCAACGCCGTCGTGGCGCTCGGTGACGACGCCCTGGCGACGAAATTCGCCGCAAAGGAGCTTTGCAGGTACGTGAAGGCGATGTCGGGCGCCGAGCTTGCGGTCGTCAGGGACGGCGAATGCGGAGGGACGAACGTCATCCGCATCCTCGCCACGAGGCAGGGCCTGAGGCGCGACGAGATCGCGCTTCGGGTCGACGCGGGCGGCCGCGTGCTGGAGCTCTCTGGCGACGGTCTGCGCGGCGGGCTGAACGCGGTCTACGAGCTGCTCGAACGCTGGGGCGTCAGGTATTTCACGCCGGAGAGGGAGAAGGTGCCGGCTCTCGCCACCCTCTCGCTTCCGGACGGCTTTTCGCATTCCCATGCGCCGCCGTTCGAGCGGCGCAGGCCGGGTTCCATCCCCCTTGACAGAAACATCGGCCCCGCATGGGCGGTGAAGCTGCGCGTGAGCAGGGAGTATTCGCGAAAGGAGTTCGGCGGGAAGCGCGACGCCGACATCGGGGGCGGCCATACGCTTGGGAACAAGTATTTCGTCGACGCGAAAAAGCACTTCGAGGAGCATCCGGACTGGTATGCGCTTCGCGGCGGCAAGCGCGTGAAGAGCGGGCAGCTCTGCCACTCCAGCGCCGGAATGCGGGCGGAGCTCCTCGCCGAGATCCGCGCGAAGGCGGCGGCGAGGGGGAATCTGGACATTGAGAACGGAGTCCACTACGTCTCGCTCGCGTATCTCGACAACAACGAGTTCTGCCAGTGCGACGAATGCAGGAAGCTCGTCAGGCGGTGGGGCGGAAAGCGCATCGGCCCGGCCCTCGACCTTGCCAACTTCGTCGCGCGGGAGCTCGAGGGGGAGCATCCGGAGCTCCGGATATCGACGCTCGCCTACTGGGACTGGGTCGAGCCGCCGGAGACCGCGCCCGAGCCGCTGCACACCAACGTCTACGTGACGATCTGCCAGAACGGGAACAAGGCGCTGCCGCTTGCGGGCCAGAGGAACCTGATGGCGCGGCTCGAGGGCTGGAACCGCCTCGCCCCCGGGCGGCTCCTGATATGGGACTGGGACGCCTGCTTCCGCAACTACATCACGCCGTATCCGACGTACCACCTGTATGCGCAGGATTTCCGCACCTACCGCGACCTCGGCGTGAAGTCCGTCTCTTCCCAGCTGCCGCACGGCGCCGTCTTCGCGGACTTCGTCGACATGCGCACGTACATGTATGCAAAGCTGGCGTGGAACCCCGACCTCGACGGCGAGGCCATCGCGAAGGAGTGGATCGACTTCTGCTGCGGCGCTGGCGCGCCCGAGATCTGGGAATACTACAAGCTCGTCGAGCGCGCCGCATGGGGCGAGAATCCGGGCGACAGGAAGGCGCGCTGCCGCCTGCACGGCTACAATCCCGGCCGCGGATGGCTCTCGGGCGACGATCTCGCGACGTCCTACTTCCTGTTCGAGAAGGCGCTTGCCGCGACGAAGGACGATCCGGCGTCCCATGCGACGGTCCGGTGCCTGGGCGCGGGGACGCTCGAACTTGTGGTCGAGCGCTACGACGAGGCGAAGGCGGCGCTGCGCCGGCGCGGCGACGACCTTGCGCTGCCGACGCGCCTTGAACTCGTCGACCGCTTCGAGGGAATCGGGCGCGACTTCTACTGCTGGTGCTTCCGCGAGGGGCCGCAGCCCAGGGACTTCGCGTCGCTCGTCAAGAAGCTGAGGGAGGGGACGCTGTGAAGAACCGGTTTCCCCTGGTTTGCGCGACGCTTCTCGCGTCCTTTGCCGCGCAGGCCGAGAACGCATGGACGCTCGGCGCGTACGAGAAGCACGCCGGATGGCCGCTGACGAGCCCCGACGGCTCGGTGACCGTCTTTCTCGGCGGCGGGCCCGGCGCGGACTTCTCTTCCGGGGAGGTGGAGCTCTGCGCCTGCGAGAACTACGGCGGACGTTCGCGGGTGCGAGGAAGCGGAGAGATCGACATGCGGGGGCTCGTGATTGCGCAGGGCGGTCGGCGAATCCCCGTCGTCTCGCTGTCGATCGGAAGGTTCTTCCTGATCGGGAAGGGCGGGATACGCGCCTTCTACGCCGACAATGTCGCGAAGATCGGCGCAAAGTCCTTCGCAAGGGCGAAGGACCTTGGCGAGGTGTCGATCTCCGGAACCGCCGACAATCTCCCGGACGGTTCGTCCGCCATGCATCCGTCGAACCGGGCAGGCGTCTTCTCCGACTGTCCCGCGCTGACCAACATGACATTGTCGCTGCCGCTCGCCTCGATCGGCTCGGTCGCGTTTGCGGGAAGCTCCAATCTCGCGGGCGACGTGGCGCGGCTTGTCCCGAAGGGCGTGACGAACATCGGCGCCTGCGCGTTTCTGCATGCGTCGTCGCTGCGCGGGACGCTCGAGACGGCGGCGGTCCGCGGCGTCGGCGCGCGCGCCTTCCAGAGCGCGGGCTTCGACGAGATCCGCCTCGGGTGCGACGACGGCCTCGCGGAGTTCCCGCCCGGCGGGGCCTCGGGGGGGAATGCCTACGGCGTCTTCACGCTCTGCCCCAATCTCACGAACCTCGAAATACGCGCCGGCGGGCTTGTGTCCATGGGCAACCTCAACTTCGGCGACTCCCCGGCGCTGCGACGCTTCGCGGCGGACGCCCCGAAGCTCCAGTCGCTTGGCGGCACGCGCGGATGCTGCAACGGGATGCCGGCGCTCGAGAAGGTCGAGCTGAACACGCCGGTCCTGCGCGAAGTCGGGGATTCCTGGCCGCCGTTCAACGCTTCGCGCAGGATCGTCGAAGTCGCGTGGCGGTCCGACGCCCCTTCGCCTGCCGTCGCGAAGAGGATAATGACGGGCGTGCCGGCGGTCTCAAACGCGGCGGCGGAGGGGAAGAAATGCGTCTTCCGCATCCCCCGCGGCAACGAGTCCTGGAAGGCGCTCGCCTCGGCGTTCGAGGGGCGGGAGGCCGAATTCGCGCCGCCCGGATGCATCGGCGTCGTCTTCGCCTCGTCGCGAAAGGCGTGGGTGGTCGAGGAACGATGACGGGAAAGGAGGCGTGGCAATGGACGTCTTGCTGGAAAAGTGCGGCGGCGCGCGCGGCGCGGCGATGTCCCGAAGGGATTTCATGGCCGGCGCGGCGGCAATGGCGGCCGGCAAGCCGGGCGTGCTTGCGGGGGAGGACGAACTCTCGGTCTGGCAGCGCGATACGGAGCTTGTCTCCGCGGCGACATACGCGCAATACCTGGCCGACGGCGATACGCGGGGCCTCGTCGCGCTCGAGAGGCTTGAGGCGGCCGCCGAGAAGGTGCTGCGCGAGGCAGGGGAAGTCGCCGTGCGCGACGTCCCCGCCGTCTGGAGCGTGTACAACATGGGGTATGTCGTCAAGACGCGGGAGTCGCTTTTTGCGATAGACCTCGTCCACCGCCGCGACGCCGAGTTCGCGCCGATGCTCGACTTCGCCCTCGTCACCCACAACCACCGCGACCACTGGCGCGGCGGGTTCTACAGGGCGATGGACGGCGCAGGCAAGACGGTCGTGTCCAACTTCCTCGACAACTTCGGCGTGCGCGACTGGAAGCGCGACGGCGGCTACACCCGCGCCAAGAAGGTGTTCAAGTTCAAGGACGTGGAGGTCAGGACGTCGCTCGTCGACCACAACGACTACCTTGTAGACTTTACAACTTCGTTCGAGATAAGGGTAGGCGACTGGACGCTTTTCCACACCGGCGACAGCGGACTTGGAACGGAGCACAAGCTCGAGACCGCATGGGGACGCCCCGATCTCTGGCTGTTCTTCCCGGGATGCGGGATAGACGTGAAGAAGGCGGTCGCGAAGGTCGGCGCGAAGAGGATCGTCTTCGGGCACTTGTGGGAGCTTGGCCACAGGCATGGCCACAAGGGGCGGCTTGACGAGCCGCTGATACGCCCGCGCCTTGTCCAGGCGAGGGAGGCGGGGTGCAAGGACGTGTCTCTTGCCTTCTGGGGGGAGAGGATATCATGAAGCGCTGCATTGGATTCGGGCATCTCCACATTTCTTCGTGGGTTGTCGCCGCGCTGTCGGGGGCATTGTCATTTGAATCCTTGGCAAGCGCAACAATCTATGTCGCCAAGGACAACGCTGGCGCAGCTGCGCCTTATGGCACATGGGAGACCGCGGCGGCAGATGTAAGAACGGCGGCGATTTATGCGACAAACCTCGTGGCGACGGCCGCTGCGGATTCGGTTGAGATCCTCATCGGGGGCGGCCAATACACTACTGACAACAACATATACGTCTGCAGCGGCGTAACATTGCGTGGTGCGACCGGGAACAGGGACGATGTCGTCATCGGACAAGGCGCATATACTCGACAGACCACGAAGCGCATTGTCGTGGCGCAAGGAACTGGCGCCATTATTGCCGACTTGACGGTGACGGGAGGGTATGTCTACGCCCATGCGGGCAACGGGAAACACGATTACGGCGGGGGGGTGAAGTTGACGGGTGGCGCGATGATCACAAACTGCCATGTCACCGCGTGCACAGGGGAGTATGGCGGAGCGGCGGCGGGACTATATGTTAGTGGCTCATACGCATACGACGTCATGGTGGACAAATGCACGACAAAGCCGTGGAAGGCCGCCACTCCGATCCAGACAAAGGGATATGCCGTTCTTGTCGACGGCAACAGCGTTGTCGACAGATGCCAGATCGTCGACAACAGTGCCACCGGAACGAAATACAGCGCAAACCAGTATGGCGGTGCACTGTGTGTGTTCAACAGCGCAAGTTCAACCTACGCGAATTCCTGCATCGTCAGGAACTCCCTCGTCGCAAGAAATTCTGCAACCTACACCGATAATAGCAACGGGTGGCTTGGCATAGGCGTTTCGCTCAAAGGAGGAATAATCGAAAGTTCTACGATTGTCGGCAACACGGCCAATGTCGCCGGGCAGGCGGCTGGCGTTGTGGTGTTCAAGGACGACGACAGCACAATCAGGAACTGCCACATATCCGAGAACTTCTGCGGGGAGACTCTCAAGAACTACAACGTCCACACCGGGTCGACAAGTCACTACAGGCGCTTTCAATATTGCTGCACGTCGCCCCTGCACGCAAGCTTGGCCTCCTGCGTCCTCGATGTCGACGGCACATGGGAATTTGACGAAGCAGGGTGCGTCAGCCTCCTAAAGGAATCGCCCTGCATTGGCGCCGCCTCTCCGCAACCGTGGATGGTCGGCGCCACGGACCTATACGGCAAAGACCGCAAACTGTACGGCGCGGCGGATATTGGTGCGGTGGAATATGTCAAAGGCCTGGGATTTGTGCTTTCTGTCAGATGAGCGCGCACGTTAGAGGGTTCGGCTTCCTGTTTCTGGGAATGGTTTTGCCCGCGTTCCCCTGCATCGCGGCAGATTCACCCGTTGTAGAGGAGTATGACGTGTGCGTGTTTGGCGGAGGTGCCGCCGGAATAGCCGCCGCGCTGCAGTCGGGCCGTGCCGGCGCGAAGACCGCGCTTGTGGAGCAGGGCTTCCAGATCGGCGGCAACATGACGACTGGCGGCGTTGGCTTGCCGGGGCTTTTCCATGCCTGGGGACGGCAGGTGATAGATGGATGCGCCTATGAGCTTGTCACCAATGCCGTCGCCGAGGCGGGAGGGGTGCTGCCGGATTTCACGAAGCCGGTCGGCGACAGGCACTGGCTGCACCAGATAAGGATCAACATCCCCGTCTACGTCCTTGTCGCCGAAGAAGCCCTTGTCCGCGCGGGCGTCGAGGTGCTGTATCATTCCGCCCCGATGTCGTTCTCGGACGACGGCGAATGGTGGTGCGTCGACATGGCGGCATGCGGGGAGCTGCGCCGGCTTCGGGCCCGCGTTGTCGTTGACTGCACGGGCAACGGAACTGCTTCGGCGCTCGCCGGAGCGAAGAGAACCCGTGCCGGCAAGGCGGCGCCTGGGTCGTTCCAGTATGCCCTTAAGCCAAACGCGGACCTTGCGAAGATGGATTTCGACGGGCTCGAGCGCGCGTATCGGCGCGAGGTCAAGTCGAGGCGGCTTGAACATGGCGACAAGCGAGGGTCCATGAGGGGCTATCTCAAAAGCGGCGGAGACCTGTTCAATTACATCGTCGGCGCGGACAATTCCACGGCGGCCGCGCGTACGCGCACGAACATGCGTGGACGAGCGTCGCTGCTTCGCATGTACCGCTTTCTCCGTTCGCAGCCTGGACTCGAGAACCTTGAATTGGTCTCGATGTCCCCCGAAGTCGGCGTTCGCGAGACATGGCGCGTGGAAGGGGAGTATGTCATGACCTGTGGCGACTACACGAGCGGTCGCACGTTCGACGACGCGGTATGCTATGCGTTCTATCCGATCGACTTGCACGACGGCATGGCGGGCGTCAGGCCTCGGCATCTCGAGCCGGGGCGTGTCGCCACGGTGCCGATGCGGGCCCTTGTCGTCAAGGGACTTCGCGACTTTCTCGTCGCGGGACGCTGCATGAGTTCCGATAGGCTTGCAAACTCCGCTCTCAGGGTCGAGGCCACTTGCATGGCGACCGGACAGTCCGCCGGAGCCGCGGCTGCGCTTGCCGCACTTGGGCACAGGGGCGTGAGAGACGTGGACATGGGGCATCTGCGCGCCGCACTTGCGGCTTCCGGCGCGATTGTGCCGAGCGAAGGGGAAGTCGGGAAAGGAGATGGCGACTGATGGATGCCATGCAGACTACGCGGGGTCTTTCGCGGCGCGATTTTCTAGGCGGATTTGCGTCGCTTGGGTTGTTCGGCGGTTGCGCTTTCGCTGCGCCGCGCGGCACGTTCTCGTCTGGCGCGCCGCTCCTCAGGTTCGGCCTTGTGTCGGATGTGCACATCAGCATGAAGGACGTGGGCGGGAGGTGGGCGAACGATGCGCGGACGTTCGCCCACGCGCTGAGGTGGTTCAGGGACATGGGCGCCGACGCCGTCGTGAACGCGGGCGATCTCGCAAATTTCGGGATGACGGAGGAGCTCGAGGCGATGGCCGACGCGTGGGACGAGGTGTTTCCCGGCGGGAAGGCCCCGGACGGGCGCGACGTCGTGCGAGTGTTCGTTACGGGGAACCACGACTATGAAGGATCCATATACGGCGGCGGATTCGCGAAGAATCTCTACCCCGACGAGGCGGAACGCGGCGAAAGGGTTTACTTTCCCAATCGCAGGCGCCAATGGGAACGGATATTCCGAGAGCCCTACGAGCCGATCTTCTCGAAGTGCGTCAGGGGCTACACGTTCATCGGCCAGCATTGGGACCCTCCGAGCTGGAAGGGCTGTGGCTCCTTCGGCCTCGTCAGGCCCTGGATGGAGAAGAACGGCGGGGCGCTTGCCGCAGACGGGAGGCCGTTCTTCTACGTCCAGCACGCGGTTCTGCGCCGCACCTGCAACGGACCTGGCGCATGGGGCCAGGATACGGGCGTTGCCACGGCGTCGCTTTCGGCGCATCCTAACGCGATTGCGTTCAGCGGGCACTCCCACTACACGCTTACGGACGAGTCGTCGATCTGGCAGGGGGGCTTCACCGCCGTGAACGCAGGTTCCATGTGGTATACTGGCAAACCCGATCTCGGGAACCCCGACGCGCCGCGACCGAGGATGCGCAACACCTCGCAGGGCGCGCTTGTGGAGGTCTACGACGACCGCGTCGTTATCGTGCGTCGCCAGTTCTTGCCGGACGAGTCGCTTGGCGACGACTGGGTGATTCCCCTCCCTGTCGCAAGCCATCGGCCGTTCGATCCGAAATCCAGAGCCGCCCCGGCGATTGCTCCGCAGTTCGCGCCTGATGCAGTCGTGGGGGTGAAGTTCAAGTCGGGAACGCTTCGCGTCTCATTCCCACAGGCGCTGGCCTGCGCGGAAGCTCGGCCATTCAAATATTCCGTGAGAGCCGAGTCCAAGGAGGGCGAGGTGCAGGCCAAGGAGGTCATGGACCCTTGTTTCAACCGTCCGCCGTCGGACATGCGCTGCGAAGGGGTCGTCGAGGTGTCTTTCAAGGGGAAGTTCCTGCCCAAGGGGAGTGCCTACCGCGTGACGGTGGCTCCAGGTGGAAGCCTTGGCAACTATGGCACGGCGATGGTGAGTGCTTGGACGGCGGGGGGTGTCGATGCATGAGGATGCGGGCTCGTCTTCTGTTTGTCTTGGCGTTGCTTGCTTCTTCGCCGTCGCTTGGAATGGTTGTCGCACGGCGCGGCGCGGAGGAAGTGGAGAAGGAGTTCCCGGGAGTCCTCGTGGAGACGCTTGCCTACCAGTCCACGCGGAAGCCGCCGGGTTCGACTTGCGCCCTGTCGTGTGCGCTCCGCTCGGCTGCGAGCGCCCCGGCCAATGAAAGGCTGGCTCCACACCGAGGCGCGGGCTTCCATATTGCACACTATCTCCTTGCCAGATAATGCAGTGTCGTTTCTTGACGGCTTGTGCTGTCATGTGGTAATGTCGGCTTGGCTGGACCAGCTGTGCCGAGGAGTGCCGAACATGAAGCCGAGGAGCGTCGAACATGAAAACCTGCAACAATCCCCATGTCTTGCGCCCGTTGGGCGGCGCGCTCGCCGCGGCGGCGGCATGCGCCTTCTCGTTTTCGTCCCCCGCGAGCGACGTCTTCGTCTCGCCCGGGGGGCGCGGGGCGATGACGGGCGCAGACTGGTCGAACGCGCTGGACGGTTCCAGGGAGGGCTTCCACGTCGACGTCAAGAAGGCCATCACCAACGCCGTGGCAAGCGGAGCCGCCGAGGTGAACGTCTACTTCGCCGGCGGCGAATACTCCATAACGAACCAGCTCGGTCTCTCGTCGATATCCGTCCCCGTCAGCCTGCGCGGCGGGTACCTCGCCGAG
>Ga0310690_10001781_pt1 | contig 37336 bp, 30 predicted proteins | sample AusTroGonzalo_MG_2_FD_207661 | JGI IMG/M metagenome (GOLD analysis project Ga0310690, IMG submission 207661) | Bovine rumen microbial communities from tropical cattle in Woodstock, Queensland, Australia - Gonzalo_04 (v2) (version 2) | ecosystem: Host-associated > Mammals > Digestive system >...
ATTGTTAAGCTAGTAGATTTTTTCAGTGAAGCCTCACCCATTAGCTTGCAAACCATTGGATTATTATACAATTCCATTATAGCTGAAGCGATTTCATCAACAGAACTTGGATTAATTCGAACAGAACATTCATCATCTAATATGTCGTCGTTAAACGATAAATCAGAACTGATTATTGGTAAACCGCACGCCATAGCTTCAATTATAGCATTACAACACCCCTCTGCCTGTGTGGGAAGAACAAAAACATCAGCCATGTTTAGGTAATCAGCAATTTTTCTGTGTTCGACAGTTCCCTTCAACAAAGTGCCCTCATAATCAAATTCACATTTAACCCCATCATGCTCTTGGCCTATAAAAAATGCTTTAATATTTTTATTTCCAATTTTATTTAAAGCTTCGGCAACTCGATTTGGTCCTTTTCGTTCAATAAAACTACCCACAAATGCAATAATAAAAGAATTTTGGGGTAAATGGTATTTATCTCTAAGTTCTTTTTTTGATTTTAAATGGAAAAGGGTTGGGTCAATTGCGTTTGGCAGAACAATGCTTTTTTGATTCGTCAAATAACCAATTTTTTTGCTTTCAGTTTCATTTTTTGTTGAAGCAAAGAAAACTCCAGTATAATAGTTCAAAAATTTTTTTATAGTTCCTCTTGTTTCCTTTGTTTCCTTTTCAATACTTGCTTCTCCAGAGGCAACAAATAGAGGTATACCATTTTTCTTTGCATACGGAAATATTGCCATCGCACAATGCCAGAAATGGCCATAGCACACATCCGGTTTTTTGCCCAATTTTTTCACCGCAAACCCTATTGATACAAATCGGAATATGTGATTTAATCTATTAAATCGTGCTCCAAGCGTTATTGTGTATGGTTGATAAATTTCTATAATTCCTTCCCCATTCTTTTCATTCCTGCGATATTTTGGATGCAAAGGGGTCTTCCGAAAGAAATGCTTTGTCAAGCTTTGTGGGGCTATTACAGATACATTTATTCCTTTTTTCGCAAATTCAATTACTATCTGTTCAACAAACGGAAAGACAGGATCCGTTTCCGTCGGATACTGATCGCTATAGACTAAGATTTGTTTTATTTTATATAAAGAATTCGCCATAAAATAACATATATCATTTAGATTCTATCTTATTGAACATAATTCCATCTTTAAGCAATAAATTGTTCATAAGTCAATAATTTTTTATATCCCTTTACCCCATTTCTCATCCAGTGTACTTTTTTTAGAAAGCCCATTTTTGTCATCTTTGTTGTCCTGATTGCAAAATATAACATCCATAACGGATAAGAAATTGGGTGTGCATCCTTATAAAAAGCTCCAAAACCATAAAAATACCGTTCATTAACACCATTAAACCAGGAACTATCACCAAAAGAAACAGTTCCTATGGATTCTTTTGAAACATATACATTCAGATGTTTGTTATATGCGTCAATTAGCCATTTGCTGTCTTCTCCACAAGGAAAAATACAGCCACCACCAAATAAAGTAGTAAACCAGAGATTTGCTTTTTTCGCAGAGGCTAGACGGAATGCAATTCTTATCCCTCCTCCCATTTTTCGGAGGAATTTGGAACTTTTTTTCGTTTTTTTAAATTTTTTTATTTTTCGATTTCCACTATTTATTGCATCATAATTAAAAATAAATATATCTGCATCTGGGTGCTTGTCAAATTCATTTAGAATGACTAGCTCAAGGTCTTCTCGGTAAACAATATCATCGTCAGCAAGCAAACATATGTCAGCAGACGCATACATCAATGTCAAATTTCGATTAATTCCTACTCCTTTTGTAGATGTAGAAATCATTTTTGCTATGTGATTTTCAAATTGATATTCAGAATAGCCAGTTTGATCACATTGGTTTGCAAAAACTACATCAGAATGAATATTCATTGATTTAATCTTTGAAAAATCTTTTTGGTGCATTGTCACGCATAATATTTCAAATTTCATCTTTTATCATCCTTGTGTATGAATATTCATTAAAGGGAATAAGATTATCTCATCAAAACAAACTATTCATAATTTCTTGTCTATTGTATAATCCTGCAAGGTACGCCAACAGCAGTTGCTCCGCTGGGAATATTTTTATTAACCAAAGTACAAGCCCCTACAACGGCATTTTGACCTATAACAACACCATCTTTTGTTGGTGTTTTTGATATAATGCTGGCCCTCATACCAATATAGGCCCCGTCTTCAATCTTTATTGGATAATGATCTTGGTTTCGCCCATGACAGGCGAAATAAACACCATAAGATATAATGCAATTATTGCCAATTGTCATCAAATCATAGCACATATCGTCCAAATAGCAATGCATTCCGATAAATACGTGTTTACCGATTTTAAAGCCGCACATCCTATAGATTGCTATACGGATGAAATTAAATGGACACAACGGAGCAATAACATTAGTGAAAAATTTCCTAATGGGTTTCATGAATATTGTCCATAAAGAATAATTGTAATAATAGGGCGCGGGGCGCTTCTTGATCTTTTCGTATAGCCACTTCACCAGAATCATGCAGCCCTCTCCACATACTTAATCTTTTTCCAAACGCCGAAGAACAGGTTCCGGCCTGTAATCCAGAGCGAGCTCACCGGGTTCAAGCCTTCGGCCTCCCGATAGAGCTTGTAATGCCACTTAATCAACGCCACATAGCTGTGACGGCTGATGGAGCCGCCGCGCTTGCGGTAGCTGGCTAACGTTTCGGGGAGCAAGTAGCAGTCCGCCTTGCGGCATGCCTTGAGCCAGATGGCGTAATCGTTGTTCTTGCGGATGTCGGCTATCTGGATATCGCCCACGACTTCGCGATTGTACATCACGGTAAGGCAACCCGGCCAGCAGTAATTGAACATCCCCGTCTTTGTGATACGCTTGGGGCCGCCCACGAGCGTCCCTGTCGGCTTGCCGTCCTCGCCCATTTCCCCGTAGCGGGTGTAGCTGAACGCGTAGCCATTTTGGGCCATGAACGCCAGCTGTTTTTCCAGCTTGTCGGGCGTCCAGAGGTCGTCGCTGTCGAGGAAGGCTATCCATTTGCCGCGGGCTTCGCGCAAGGCCCGGTTACGGCTGACTGCCGCGCCGCTGTTTTGGGCGTTTTTAAGGTAATGGATTGCTTTGCTTCGTTCGCAATTCCGTTTCAGGTCTTCGACAACTGCATCAGTATCGTCGGTGCTGGCGTCGTCTACGATAATCAGTTCCCAGTTCGTGTAGGTCTGTGCCAATACGGACCATATCGATTCGGCGATGAATCGGCCGGTATTGTAGCTGGGCATAATTATGGAGACTAGGCCGTACATGTTAGTCAGCCCCTTCCAGCATTCCGCGACGCATGAAATATCCTATGTGCAGTCGGTTAAGCAACAGCCTCGAACCATGGTTGTGTCCGGCGAATCCGGACGGTTTGTGTCTAAACTAATATATAGTAAAAAATGTAATTATTCCGTAAGAAGTCGCGCGGGGGCGTCCATCGAAACAGTTGCCTATTTGCAGCAAACAAAGATTTTTAACGCAACCATCCAAAAAGGCTTGACAGAGCCATTATTTTAGTGTACATTTGTGTATATGAATAACGAGATTGTTGTTTTTAAAACAGACGACGAGACTATTAACGTAGAAGTTCGTTTTGAAGACGAAACGGCTTGGCTCACGCAAGACCAGATGGCGACGCTTTTCGGCAAGTCAAAATCAACGATCAATGAGCATATCAAGAATATTTTCGCGGAAGGCGAGCTCGTTGAATCGCAGGTAATGAGAAAATTCGGAAATTCCGAATTTACGCAAAATTTGACGAAATTGACCAATTTTTACAATCTCGATGTCATCATTTCTGTGGGTTATCGTGTTAAATCTTTGCGTGGCACCCAATTTAGGCAGTGGGCTACCAAACGGCTAAATGAGTACATTCGCAAGGGTTTTACTCTGGATGATGAACGCCTGAAAAATTTAGGTGGAGGAAACTATTGGCAAGAACTCATGGCCCGGATTCGCGATATCCGTGCCAGCGAGAAGGTATTTTATCGACAGGTGCTAGACATTTATGCCACAAGTATCGATTACGATCCTCATGCGGATACCTCCATTCTATTTTTCAAAAAAGTACAGAACAAAATGCATTTTGCCGTTCATGGACAAACTGCTGCTGAGGTAATCTATAGCAGGGCCGATGCTGAAAAGGCTTTTATGGGACTGACCACTTTTTCAGGTGATAAGCCATGCCTTCAAGACGCTCTCATTGCCAAAAACTATCTTGATGAGAAAGAACTCCGTGCCATGGGACAAATTGTGTCTGGTTACTTGGATTTCGCTGAGCGTAAAGCAGAACGTCGTGAGCCGATGACCATGGCTGATTGGTCAAAGCATTTGGACCAAATTTTGACAGCTGGAGGAGAAAAACTGTTAAAGGGAAATGGTTCTATTTCTCATGAACAGGCTGTTGACAAGGCTACGGGCGAATATCGCAAATATCAACAAAAAACACTCTCTTCGGTAGAAAAGGCTTTTCTTGACTCAATAAAACAAATTGAGAAAACCGATAAACAAAAAATAAAAAATTAGTAGCTTCAAAAAAGGAAACTACTGACTCTACACAGAGCGACAATGTTCCACATTTGAAATAACAGGCATAATCTTTTTTTCGAGCATGGCTTGCATTTTGTCAATATTTATTGACATTCTTTCATAAACTATATATATTTATAAACGCCATGGGAAAGAAAAGCGTTACATTGCTGCCGAAGACAACCAAGATTCTCGAACAGATGGGTGAGCAAATCCGTCTTGCCCGCATGCGCCGCAAAATCTCCGTCGCTCTGGTCGCCGAAAGGGCGGATGTCAGCCGGGCTTCGGTCTGGGCTGTCGAGAAGGGCTCCGCGACGGTCGCCATCGGGATTTACGCGGCCGTACTCCACGCTATCCACGGCATGGACAAGGACCTGCTCAAGGTCGCCGCAGACGACGAATTCGGCCAAAAGCTCCGCGACATCGAACTCCTGAAGAAATACCACCCGGAGGACTAATGAAGCGGATTTTCGTTTACGAGAACTGGCAAGAAGCCTCCCCCACACTCATCGGAATCCTCTATGTCGAGGGTTCCCGCGGGAAGGAGGTTTGTTCTTTCGAATACGATGACGGTTGGCTGAAACAATCCAACGTTTTTCTGCTGGACCCCGATCTGTCGCTATTCAAGGGGCGCCAGTTCGTCCCGGTCGGAAAGGAACTCTTTGGTGTATTCGAAGACTCGTGTCCTGACCGGTGGGGACGCACGCTGATGGACCGGAGGGAGGCGATTCTCGCCCGCAACGAATCGAGAAAACCGAGAACCCTTACAGAGACCGACTACCTGCTAGGTGTTCACGACAAGTCTCGCATGGGTGCGCTGCGCTTCAAGTTAGACGAATCAGGGCCGTTCCTTTCGGACAATGCTGACATGGCAGCACCTCCGTGGGTCGCCCTCCGCGAACTGAACGACGCTGTCACCGCGCTAGAAAGTGATTCCGTCTGCCCCGACAAATGGCTCGAAATGTTAATCGCCCCCGGTTCGTCACTGGGCGGGGCAAGGCCAAAAGCGAACGTTGTCGCTCCCGATGGGAGCCTATGGATAGCGAAATTCCCATCCAAGAACGACAAGATAAACTGCGGTGCATGGGAAAAGACTATCTACGATCTTGCCAAGATGTGCGGACTCGCCGTTACCGAATGTCGTCTTGAAAAAATCTCTCGATACGGCTCGACATTTCTCGTGAAAAGGTTTGACAGGGAACTCGAACGCAGAATCCATTTCACGTCGGCAATGGCTTTGCTCGGCAGTACCGACGGGGAAAACACCCTCGGATATACGGATATCGCAGACTTTATCAAATCGACCGCAGCAACGCCCAAAAAAGACCTTGAAGAACTTTGGAAACGCATCGTGTTCAACATGCTCGTATCCAACACCGACGACCATCTGCGAAACCACGGATTCTTGCTAACAGACAAAGGGTGGGCGCTTTCGCCTCTCTACGACGTGAACCCGAACCCCTACGGGGAATATCTCTCACTGAACGTCGACGCGAACGACCCGACAATATCGACAGAACTCGCGCTGGGTGCATGCGAATTATACGGGATAAAGCCTACAAAAGCCAAAACCTCTATCTGCGAAATGAAGAAAACGGTCCACGAAAACTGGCGGCAAGTCGCCACCAAGAACGGCATTTCAAGGAGCGAGCAATCTTATATGGAAAGCGCCTTCAACGAAGCTGCGAGGCGATGAGCTGCTTGGCTTCGGCCTGGCCCTGGTCGTACTGTTCGCGGGTGATTTTGCCGGTTTCGAGCAGGTAGTCGCCGAGGTCGGTGGCGGTGTCGCAGCCTTCTTCGGTGATTCCGTCGCGTTTGAACACCTTGCCGAGCGTGGCGAGGATGATCCTGATGTCGCCCCAAAGGGTGATTTTGCGGATATATTCGAGGTCGTAGCCGATTTTCGCTTCCCAGGTGACGGCGTTGCGGCCGTTGATTTGCGCAAGCCCGCTGAGGCCCTGGCGAACGGTGTGGCGCTTGCGCTGTTCGGGAGTCATGAAGACCATGTCGCGCACGAGTTGCGGCCTCGGTCCGATGACGGCCATGTCGCCCTTGAGGATGTTGAAGAGTTCGGGGAGCTCGTCGAGGCTGGTGGAGCGGAGGAACTTGCCGTAGGCGTTCAGGCGCTTGTCGTCGGGGAGCAGGTTGCCGCTCGCATCCTTCTCGTTGGTCATGGTGCGGAACTTGACGAGCCGAAAGATTTTCTCGTTCAGCCCGGGGCGCGGCTGAGTGAAAAAGGGGGTCCCGCGCATCTTGATGGCGCCAAGGAGCGTGAGCGCGACCAGCAGCGGGCTCAGGCAGAGGATTGCGAGAGCGGCGCAGCAGAAGTCTAAAAGGCGCTTGAGGTGGTTGGCGTACAGGCGGTTTAGCATAACATTGTTTTTTATGGTTTCATGAACAACATATTCATTAGCCGTTAACTTAAAATATATCCTTTCTCTTGTAAAGAGGAATTATAACAATTTACCCCTTATTTCCGCTTGGCTGCGATGAGCACGACAGAGCCTAGAATCAGAATAATGCCCGCGATGAGCCTGCCTGTGAGGATTTCGCCAAAGACGAGCACACCGATTGCCACGGCTGTCACGGGTTCGAGCGCACCGAGAATCGCCGTAGGCGTAGACCCGATAATCTTCACGGCCTTCACCATGAATATGAGCGAAAGGACCGTCGGCACGAGGCCCAGCATGAAGCCCCAGCCCCAGGAACTCGCCTGCGTAAAGAGCGGTGGCAGCCCCGAGCCAAACGTCACGGAATAGAGCAACAAAAAGACCAAGCAAAAACAAATGGCGTAAAAAGTCATCTTCACGGAACCCATCTGCAAATTGATGCGATTCGCCATCACCATGTAAATCGCGTACGAGAGCGAAGACGCAAACACGAGCACAAGTCCTGCGGTACTCAGGGGCGCACCATCACCGCCACGGTACAAAAGAGCGACACCCGACATCGAAACGGCAATGGCAACAACCGTCCAGGCTTTAATCTTCTCCTTGAAGAATATCGCCATCAAAACCGAGACTTCAAGCGGATAGAGGAAGAGGAGCGTCGAGGCAAGCCCTGCATCCATGTACTTGAACGAGGCATAGTACGTGAGCGAACTGACCGCAAATAAGAAGCCAAAGGCGACAAGCGCCCCAAATTCTTTGAGCGTAATCTTGAAATGCGAACCTTTCGCGAGGATCACCGCAAAAAGGAGAAGCGCCGCCGTGAAAAAACGGTAAAAAAGGACGTTTTCGGGAGAATAGCCCTGGGCATAGAGGTTCAGCGCCCCCAGAGGGTTCGTGCCATAACAAATCGCAGAAAGAGCAGCAAAAAAGAAACCTTTTAGAGCGATGAGGTCGCTGCGCTTTGAGCTATGAGCTCGCTCGCATAGCTCGCTTTGAGTTTTTTTATCAAAAAACATATAACCTCAAAGGGCGAAGCCCTTTATAGACGAGAGACGAAAGACGAGAGACGAAAGACGAGAGACGAAAGAGATGGCACAACCAACGTGACCAGCAACTAGATAGCAAACTTGGTGGCGTCGGCAAGCTGCACGCTCGCGATGCGGGAAATACCCTTGATTTCCTGCGTCACACCATAGAGCATGTCGGCCTCGGCCATGGTACGCTTGTTATGCGTCACCACGATGAACAAGGTCTGCTTGCTGAATTCGCGGAGGAGCGCCATGAAGCGGCCCACGTTCGCATCGTCCAGCGGGCCGTCCACTTCGTCCAGCACGCAGTACGGCGAGGGCTTTTCCATGTAGATGGCGAACAGCAAGGCCGTTGCGGTCAAAGCGTGTTCACCACCGGAAAGCGCCTTGATGCCGCGCATCTTCTTGCCGGTCGGGCGGACGTTGATTTCGATATCGGCATCCAAAATGTCCATGGGCTTGCCCATTTCGTCGAGCTTTTCGACAAGGCTCATCTTGGTTTCGCCGTTCAGGAACAGCTTGCTGAACACGAACTGGAAGTTCTTCTGGATACGGGCGAACGTGTCGAGGTAACGCTGGCGGGCAATGTCGTCGAGCTTGGTGATGGTGCGGTCGAGCGAGGCGCGGGCACGGTCCAAGTCGTCGAACTGCTTTTCGACTTCTTCCAAGCGCTTCTTTTCGCCCTCGTAGTCGTCCATCACGTTGACGTTGATGGGGCCAAGTTCCTTGATTTTGCCACGGAGTTCACGGATTTCGCGGTCGGCGTCGGGCTGGCTATATTCCACACGTTCAACACCTTCCGGGTTGTCCACGTCGACGGACCAGTCGTTGGAAATGCGTTCGCGGAGGCGGTCCACGTTGTTCTGCAGGGATTCCTGGCGGCGTCCAACGTCGTTCAATTCCTTCATCCGGTCGATCATCTCGTCGCGGAGGCGGTTGCTTTCGTCTTGCCAAGCGCCAAGGTCGCCGCTCACCACGTCGTAGCGTTCGCGGGCAATGTCGCGGGCCTGTTCGAGTTCGCGGAGCACGGCATCCTTTTCTTGTGCCTGGTCGGCGAGTTTCGTGCCGTCTTCCTCGAGTTTTGCAATATTGACGGTATTCTTTTCGATATCATCACGGCGGGCACGGATGGTACTTTCAAGGAATTCCATCTGGTCGGCGATGGCGCGGAGCCTGTTCTCGTTCTGGGCGAGCCTAGAATTCTTGTCTTGAGTGGAGCGTTCCAGTTCGCGGACGTCCTCTTCTTTTTCGCGGAGCATCGTCTCGTGTTCCGCAAGCTGGTCGGAGACGGCCTGGTACTGGGTTTCCACCTTTTCGACGCTGGATTCGGCCTCGGCAAGTTCCGCATCTGCATTTTTTGACTCCGCAGCAGCCGAAATACGGCCCATGGCGGTGTTGCAATCTGTTTGCAGTTGCTGGATGCGCCTTTCAAAAGCAGCCAAATCGTTACGGCGGATGCTTATGGCGGTGTCGTTTCCGCGCAAAGAGTCGCGTTTCGCCAAAATTTCGCCATTTACTGATTCGAGCATACGGGATTCTTCGTCGACAATCCCCTGCAAACGTTCGAAATCTTGTTCTTTCTGTGCGATATCGGCGACAACACCCTCCAAAAGCGCAGTCGCCTCGGCAATTTCATTCTTACGGGAAAGGGCTCCCGAAGTGGCAGCGCCAAAACTTACAAGGCCGTTCGTGCGGACAATCGCGTCGGGAGCGACAAAACTCAGGTTTTCCCCGCGGAACTCCCCGGCCAACTCAATCGCGGCCTGGAGCGAATTGACTATAAAGTAACGGGAAAGGATACCCGAAAGCCAGGCAGATACTTTGTCATCATCGCTTTTCACGAATCCGGCAAGCGAGCCAACAACACCCGGGCGTTCAATAGCTTTGTCGTAGGCGGGCGAAGGAGCAGCGACCAAGGCAAGCAAGGCCTTGCCCACGTTCTCGTTCTTCGCCGATTCCACAATATCGCCGATAGAGGCATCCGCATGCACGACCGCCGCATCCAAAATGTCGCCCAATGCAGTTTCTACGTAAGCAGCGTATTCTGGAGCCGCTTCGATGCGCTCGGAAACAATACCGCCGATAAGGTCGGCTTTTTTCTCACAAAGCCAGCGGCTTGCGTCGGTGCCTTCGTCGGCAACGCTCTGTAAAACGTCAATTCTCGATTGCAAGCGGGCTTCTTCGTTCTTTAGGCCCTGGAGCTTTTGGGTCGCCTCGGCCAGTTCAGCCCTTGCAGATTCAAGGCGTTCCTCGCGGACCGACTTCTGCTCCTCGAGGTTCTCGATTTCGCGGTTGGCTTCCTCGATTTGAGCCAAAATTCCGTTCACAGCGGCTTCGGCCTCGCCCTTTTGCGCATTGAGATTTTCAATTTCGCCCTTCCACTTCTCGATGTTGCCCTGCAACATCTGCGATTCGGCATCGAGGCGTTCGAAACGGCTACGGAGGCTGTTAGCCCGGTTATTGGCCTGCACACGCTCGTTCGCGAGCTCGCGGGACTGGCCACGCAGGTCGTCCACCTTGTCGCGCATGACCTGGAGCGTTTCTTGTTCCCGTTCCAGGAGGGCGTTCATTTCTTCGACATCGTTGTCGGATTGGAGAACCTGGTTTTCCTCTTCGAGGCGGGCCTTTTCTTCGGAAATTTCGTTCAACTTGGCCTCGGAACGGGTAATTTCGTCCTGAGCCTTTTCGCTCGCCGCCACAATCGACGATATGGAGTCGCGTATACGGCCAATGTTGTTGTTGATATCGTTCAGGGCAATCGTCGCGGCTTGGACCTGGCGTTCCAGGTCACGGAAGGCGTTTTCATCTTCGCTGATAGCAAGGCGCTTTTCCTCGATTTTCGCCTGAAGTTCCGTTGCCTTGGTCTTGGCCGACTCCACTTCGTGGTTCATGCGCTTGGAAGTGGAATCCAGGGTCGCCAGACCATCCTTGAAATCTTCGTACTTGTCCAAACTAACCGAAAGGTCCAACTCACGGAGCCGGTTGTTCAGACGTTTATACTCATTGACCTTCTCGGCCTGGGTTTCGTAAAGCCTCACGGAGCGGCGGACGCTCCTCAAGTTGTCCTCGACGCGCTCCATGTCCAGCTGGACCCTTTCCAACTGGCGGCGGGTTTCCTTGCGCTGCTGCTTGTACTTGCTTACCCCGGCGGCTTCCTCGAACAGGATGCGGCGGTCGTCGGCCTTGTCGCTCAAAACGGACTTGATCATGTCGGCGTTCATCTGCGAGTAGGTGCTGGACCCGAGGCCGGAGTCGAACAGCAATGCATGGACATCGCGCAGGCGGCATTCCTGGTTGTTAATCAGGTATTCGCCGGAACCATCGCGATGTACACGGCGGGTCACGATGACTTCGGAATATTCAGAATTGAGGGAGCCATCACTATTATCAATAACGATGGAGACTTCGGCAAGGCTCATGGCGGCACGTTCTTCGGTACCGCTGAAAATCACGTCCTGCATCTTGCTCATACGGAGCGACGCAGCTTTCTGTTCGCCCAAGACCCAGCGGATGGCATCCGTGATGTTGGACTTGCCACAGCCGTTCGGTCCCACCACGGCAGTCAGGCCTTTCGTGGGGAAGTTGATTTCGGTCCTTTGGGCGAAGGACTTGAATCCAAAAATCTTTAACTTCGTAATCTGCACAACGATGGAAAAAATAACATTTTTTTATCAATTCAAAGTCCCCGGGAAATGCAAAAGCCACCTTCCCCCGACCCGTTCCCAGAACCTCAATTTCAGCCCACTCTTGCTCCGAACAAACTTGCAGAAAAACTTTTTTTCTATATTCGCACCATATGACACATAAGAATAGTTTCGCACGTCTCGTGCTGTTTATCGTGCTCGGCCTCCTCATCGGCGGCATCTTGGGCGAATGTCTCGGCCTTCTGTTCGGCCAACTCGGCCAACTCATGAACGCCGGTGGTTATGACAATATCGTCCGCAACTTCTTTGTTTCGTCGTTCGACCTGAATATCGGGACGGGAAAGGGTGAATCCCCGATTATGCTCGACCTCTACATGGTCAAGCTCGCCCTCGGGTTCGGCATCAAGTTTAACATCGTCAGTATCATCGGTATGATCATCTCGATCTACATCATGAAATGGTCCGGAGATAGGTAATGCAAACCATCCAAGAATTGCAAGCTCAACTCGCCAGTGGCGCTACTAGCGCCGAAAAACTGGCTCAGGCTTCGCTCGAAAAGATTGAATCCACCAAGAATCTCAACGCTTATATTTCTGTCCTGAACGAACGCGCCCTGGCCAAGGCCAAGGAAAGTGACCTCCGCCGTGCCGAAGGCAAGGCCCTCGGCCCCCTCGACGGTATTCCCGTCGCCGTGAAGGACAACATGTGTCTCGAAGGGACCCGCACCACGGCCGCCTCCAAGATTCTTGAAAACTTTGTCGCCCCCTACACCGCGACCGCCGTCGAAAAACTCGAAGCGGCAGGTGCCATCATCGTCGGCAAGACGAACATGGACGAATTCGCCATGGGTTCGAGCAACGAGACCTCTTACTTTGGCCCCGTCAAGAACCCGCTCGATGAATCCCGCGTCCCCGGCGGCTCCTCGGGCGGATCCGCCGTCGCCGTTGCATCCGGCACGGTGCCCTGCGCTCTCGGTTCCGACACAGGTGGATCTATCCGCCAGCCGGCCGCATGCACCGGCGTCGTGGGCCTCAAGCCCACTTACGGCCGCGTCTCCCGCTACGGCCTGCTCGCCTACGCAAGTTCGCTGGACCAGATTGGCCCCTTCGGTTCTACCGTCGCCGACTGCGCCACGCTCCTTAACGCCATCTGCGGTATCGACCCGCACGACAACACCACCAGCACCCGCGAACCCGAAGACTTCGCCGCGAAGCTCGATGCGGGCGTAAAGGGCAAGGTCATCGGCGTCCCGAAGGAATATTTTGCCGAAGGGCTCGACCCGCAGTGCAAGGCCGCCATCGACGGCATGCTCAAAAAACTCGAAGCCGAAGGCGCAACGCTCAAGGAAGTGAGCCTCCCCCATATCGGCTACGCAGTCTCCAGCTACTATATCATTGCAACCGCCGAGGCCAGTTCAAACCTCAGCCGTTACGACGGCGTGCGCTACGGCTACCGGAGCCACGAAGCCCGCAAGCTGTTCGACCTGTACGCCAAGTCCCGCAGTGAAGGTTTCGGCAAGGAAGTACAGCGCCGCATCCTCCTTGGCAGCTACGTGCTCAGCGCCGGTTTCTACGACGCCTACTACGTGCAAGCCCAGAAGGTGCGCCGCCTCATCACCGACGACTTCAACAAGGCTTTCGAAAGCTGCGACGTGATCGCAAGCCCCACGATGCCGGGCCTGCCCCTCAAGTGCGGCATGAACGAGTCCGACCCGATGGCCGTGTACCTCTCCGACATCTACACTGTGAGCCTGAACCTTTCCGGCCTCCCGGGCGTAAGCGTCCCGTGCGGCATGGCTGGCGGGCTCCCTGTGGGCCTGCAGTGGATTGGCAAACCGTTCCAGGAAACGGACCTGCTTTCCATCGCCTCTGCCACCGAACGCCTGAACAAGTAAGCGCAGGCAACGATGAAGTTCAAGGCTAGTTTATTCGCACTCCTGGTCGCCGCTGTATTCTCCTTCGCACAGAATACAGCGATCGGCACACCTTCAACGCAGGATTCCGCAGCCCGCGAAGACGCCCTGCAAGACATCCTGGGGCAGAACTACACGCCCGACGGCTACATATCCGCCCTGGACAGCGCAACCAAGGACTCCTTGGCAAAGGATTCCGCCCAGGCGGAATCGTCCTCCTCAGGCGAAGGCCTAGTCCTCTACGATGGGCAATCTTCGTCTTCTTCGCCGGTAAGGCATATCGGCGTGGACGCTCCCGTGTACAAGTACCAGGTCACGGTCGGCCTGCAATCCCCGAGCCGTGGGATTTTCTCGTTGGAATACATCCTCTCCCAGGAAATCTTCAACGTCAACGTCCACTTTAGCGACTACAACAGCCACCTCCTCCAAATTGGTGTCTCGGCGATTTATTTCCCGATGGAAATGCGCTATTTCTACACGTTCCTCTCCTCCGACTGGTTCAGGGGCAAATACGACAGGGAACGGCGGACATCCAGGAACAACTACGAAGACTACGAGGAGACCGTCAATTATTGGCGTGTCGTAGCGGGTATCGGCGGTGAGTTCCTGTTCATGGAGCACTTCGGTGCCTATATCGAAGCGGGCTTTGAGTTCTTTGCCGGTAACGGAAGCTACTACACACATTTGAACAAGGATTATGGCACACTGGATAGCGACAAAATCGTGTTGCCTTACGGTTTCGGGCTCCTGTTCCCGTTCTAACTGATTTTTCGACGTTTATCGAAGGGATTTTTTCCGAAAAAAATTTTTTTACCATAATCATCCCTTTTTTAAAAAAATGATTACGAAAAATGTATTGCAAAACGTTCCCCCGTTTTGCAATATTTATATCCACTCGAAAATCTATTTCGCACGTAAAATCAATTGGGGATCCAAATGGGGTTGGATAAAAATCAAGGGTTACAACAAAACGCAGAAAAGACGAATAACACAGAATCAAAAGAAAAATCAACTCAGTCGGTATACGCACTGGGCATGAGCAATGGGGCCAAGGATCAACACCCCATCCCCTTCCCCTGGAACTGCATAAAAGACTATCTCTATCCCGAATCGAACCACCTGTGCAACATCAAGAACATGGACCTCCACGAGCAAGTAAACATCATACGCACCTACATATCAAGCGTATTTACCGGCAAAAATAAATCCAAGAAATAAATCGTCATCTTTTTCCAATTTTTTTCAGTAAATTTATAGCATGAAACTGACTTTAAAGCTAGTCTTCCTGCTCTTTTTGGTGTGCGCAACTGCTGTCGCAACCGTATTTGTCGTAAAAAAAATCGACGAGGCGCAATCCAAGGGCCCAAACATAACGAGCGCCTTCGTAGAGCAGCAAATCAGCGAAATTTCCGAGCTGGCCACCCTGCACCACCACTACCGCAAAAACGCCAACTACCAGGACGCGAAAAAACTCCTGGAATACATGCCTAGCTGGCGCATCAACCAGTCCATCAAGGAATTCATGCTGATATACCAGGGCGATGTCAAGCTAGGCTACGACCTGAAAGACATCAAGATTCACGTCGAGCCCCTCACGAAAAGCATCCTCATCTATCTCCCCGAGCCCAAGATTCTGAGCCACAGTATTGACTTCAAAAGCATCCAGGTTCTATGGGAAAAAAATGGCTGGCTCAACGATATCAAGTTCGAAGACTTCAAGCAATTCTTCATTGCCGAACAGAAAAAATACGAGGAAGAAAACAGCGTAGAGCTGAAACGCAGGGCACGGGAACACGCCAAGAAGATTATCCGGCTCTATCTCGGTTCAGTTGTCAAGCTGGCCGAGCCCCCCGAAAGCAACAAAAAATCATTCATAAAAAAATGGCTGCATCCCGACGACGGATACCAGATTAAAGTGGATTAAAAGGCCTAAATTCAGCTTTTTTTCAGAAAATGCGAAAGTTTTTTCTGTCAAAAATATTATTTTATCTTTAAGATAGAACTGGAAAATTCCAATGAAGCATTTCCTCCTCGCTTTTTTCCTCATCGCCACCACGGCTCTCATAGCCTGTAAAGAACAGAAGCAAGTTGATCGCCCCAAAACGGTCTCCGTCTTGATTTACAGTGAATATATCGATCCGGCGATGCTTGACGACTTCGAGAAAAAAACGGGATACAAGATACATTTGGAACTTTACGAGGCCCAGGAAGAAATGATTGGCAAGCTCCAGTCCATAGGAACCGGCCATTACGATGTCATCATCGCCTCCGACGTAGTCATCCAGCAGATGGTTCGCTTGGGGCTGATTGCGCCAATCAATCCAGAAAAAGTGCCCAACCGCAAAAACATTGCCATACAGTTCTTCAACCGGCCATACGATTCAACAAACACCTACACCATTCCCTATCTCTGGGGAACCACGGGCATACTTTACCGCGACAAGACAATCAACCCGGATAGCGTAAGCTATTCCATGCTGTTCAATTCGAGCAAGACCAAAGGGAACTTCAGTTTCTTGAACGAGAGCCGTTCCATGCTCTCCCTTGCGCTCCTCTCCGTCGGTTGTGACGCCAACAGCACCAGCCAGAACGATATAAACAAGGCCGTGGACCACATCCTTCAGGCAAAAAAAGACCCGCATTTCATCGGTTTCGACGGTTCCATAGGCGGCAAAGACAAGGTACTTTCCGGTATGAACTGGGCGGCAGTCGTATTCAACGGCGATGCCCAAGCCGCAATGTTCGAGGACTCGACACTCCAGTTCGCCATCCCGAAGGAGGGGTCGTTCATGTGGGTCGATGCCATGACACTCAGTTCCAACGCCCCGAACCCCGATGGGGCCTACACATTCATGAACTACGTCCTCGACGCGAAAAACGGCGCACAGCTTGCCCAGTATATCAACTACGCCACACCCAACAAGGCAAGCCTCGATGTCCTAGACTCCATGTACAAGAAAAACCGGGTCATCAATCCGCCACCCGAAACATTCGCAAAAATGGTGTACCTGAAAGATTTGGGCGAAGCCGCCATGATGTACGACGAGGCCTGGACCAACGCCAAGACTCGTTAATCGTCAATAATATTCGCCGGGCTTATGGGCTGGGGCGGGAACGGAGGTTCAAGCTCAATGCTGATGGGGCAATGGTCGGACCCCATGACCGACGGGTGGATTTCCGAACTCACGATATTGGGGACAAGCCCTGCATCGACAAAGGCATAATCCAAACGCCAACCCACGTTCCTGCTGCGGGCACCAAAGCGGTTTGACCACCAAGAGTAGGCGTCGCGCGTATCCGGGTGGAGCAGGCGGAACGAATCGACAAAGCCGTTTTCGACGTACTTGTCCATCCACGCCCTCTCGATGGGCAAGAATCCGCTCACGTTCTCGTTTTCCTTAGGGCGCGCAATATCGATTTCTTTATGGCAGGTATTGTAGTCCCCGACTGTCACCACATGCTTGCCGTCTTCGAGCCAGTGGCGGCTGTTGTCGAGGAAGGCATCGTAAAAGCGCAGCTTGTAGTCGAGCCTGTCGTCGCCCTGGCCACCGTTCGGGAAATAGATGGAGTTCAGCACCCAGTCCGGGAAAACAAGCTGGACGACACGGCCTTCGACATCGAATTCCTCGATATCGAAACCGTAATTCACGGCATCCGGTTCTATCTGCGAAAAGACGGCAACTCCGCTATAACCCTTCTTGCGACGGCAAGGGTTCCAATAGGAATAATAGCCTTCGGGATTTTGCAGGGACTCGGGAACCTGGTCCACGTCGGCACGGGTCTCCTGGAGGCACAGTATGTCCGGGCGAGTTGCCGCGAACCAGTCCTCGAAGCCTTTCTTTACCGCCGAGCGGATTCCGTTGACATTCCAGCTGTAGATATTCATTTTAGCCACAATCCATCTTCTATTTGCCAAAGATAGTTTTTTTATCGAGTTCGGGGTGCAAATACATGCCGAAATTCATTTTCAACGATAAAAATGTGGGAACTTATCACAAAAATGAGGTTTTATTTAAAAACAAAAGAAAAAAATATCAATTTCGGCGCTAAAGAGACTATATTTATAAGCATGAAATGTAAACTATTTTTTCTGACGGCTAGCTTCCTCCTGGTTTCCCTGATGCAGCTATCGGGATGCGCAGGATCATCCAACGGAGAGGACCTCGAGGTCCCGACCAACCTGCCTCCAATCTGCCGCGACATCGACTTTGTCTCCCAGCCGGACATGCGCGAAATGTGCGGAGTACGTAAGGTCCACAACCGCGCGTACAAGAACATCCCGCAACAGAGGTACCTCATAAAGCCTTCGGAAACGTCCATCGTCAAGACGAACAACAAGCTGGAACTCCGTTTCCAGATGGCGCTTCCGCTCACACTCGAAGGCCCGATCGTAGACGAGCTCCAGTTCAACCAGGACAAGCGCCTCGAAAAGATCAGGAACTCCTACGACTATCACGAAATCTACACCCAGGGGAACAAGCGCCTGCGCATTTTCAAGATGGGCATCCCCACCGACATGGGCAACACCTACAACTTCTGCTTCCGCGTTCCCGAACGCAAGGGCGGCAACGAGAGGACCAGGAGCAAGGCCATGGGTAACCACATCGAAGCGATGACCTGCGAAGACTACGACATGCTGTTGCAGAACCACAGTAAGAACAAGCCGTAATTAGCGCCGTCAAAGATTCAAGAGGAAAGGCCCACTCCAAGGAGCGGGCCTCCTTTTTTTTCTATTTTTTGCACCCGGTAATAACGTGACAACAGAAAACAGACACATTCACAACGCCCTCAGGCAAGTCAAGGTCGACACCCCGTGTACGAAGGTGTCCGGTTTTTCCATATCCGGCTTGGCCACTTACCTGCAAATGCCGGAACTGGACTTCTGCATCGACATGGGCGAATGCCCGCTCAGTGCCACCCCGATAAACCATGTGTTCCTCACGCACGCCCATGGCGACCACGCCCGCTGCCTCATGCGCCACCACAGCCTGCGCAAGATGATGGGCGTCGAACGCGACAGCGCCTACTACGTTCCCGAAAGTATTTACGAAGGGGCCAAGGCCTGGATAAAAGCGGAAGCCATGTTCGAAGGAGTCAGCGAGGCAAAATTCCGCTATCCGCAAATTGTCCCTGTATCGGCACACAAGCGGTTCTTTCTCGAATACCGCAAGGACTTAGCACTAGAGACATTCGAAGTAAAACATTCCGTCCCGACGATGGGCGGCACGCTCTATTTCTACAAGAGAAAGCTCAAGGACGAATTTCTCGGGAAGACTCCAGCAGAACTTATCGAACTGCGGAAGCAGAACGTAGAAATCACCCGCGAGGTGTACGAGCCCCTGGTCAGCTTCACGGGCGATTGCCTCGGAGAATCCCTCCTCCAGAACAAGGAGATATTCAAGTCGAAGGTGCTTATCACGGAATGTACGTTCCTTGACGACGGCGAAGAACAGATGGCGCACCAGAAGGGCCACACGCATATCGCCGACATCGTCCATGCGCTGAACGAACTGGACGGCGAAGTAGAATGTGACAAGATAATACTGAACCACTTTTCCATGAAATACGCCGAAAAGCACATCCGCGAAAAGATTGCCCAGGTGATTCCGGAAAAATACCAGGACAAGGTGGAAGCCTTGATCTAGGCGGGACAAAAAGAGAAGAACATGAGCGAAGAAAAAATTGAAAACGAGACCACGGAAGAATCCTGCGAGAAACAGGTGGTGATTCCTGAATTTTATAGAGACCTGAAGCAGGACGAAAAGGACCGGGGAATCTGGCACTACGTGTTCCGCACCAACGGCGACCGCAAGCCCATCAAGACGCCCGACAACCAGCCGCACAAGCTGGACTTCAACTGGGGCGACATGTTCCCGAACTGCAATGGCCACGTGGAAGTGGAAATCGGCAGCGGCAAGGGCAATTTCATGACGGACTACGCCGAGCGGCACCCGGACATTTTCATCATGGGCAGCGAATGGGACTACACCTGGGCCGCATTCGCACACGAGCGCATGCAAAAACGCGGCGTACTGGATAACGCGGCAATGTTGCGCGGCGACGTTTTCTACTTCTTGCGCGATGCCGTCAAGGACAATACCGTGGACGCATTCCACATGTATTTCCCGGACCCCTGGCCCAAGGAAAGGCACCACAAGAACAGGCTCCTGCGCCCCGACTTCTTGGCCGAAGTCGCCCGCGTGCTCAAACCCGGCAAGCGGATTTTCTACTGGGGCACCGACCACAAGGAATACAACGAGATTGCGCTCGAAACGTTCGACGCCTTCCCCACTTGCAAGGTTGTTGTCCGCAACACGGCCGAACCCACCGAAGGGATCGAGACCGGATTCGAACGCAAGTACAAGAAGGAAGGCCGCCCCATCTACCGGAGCATTATCGAATTTTTCAAATAATTGGGGGTCAGGCCCCATATTGACATATTCTGACATCCAAATATTTATAGTTTAGTATAACCATGCTAAAACAGCTTTCGATAGACTCTTTCACCTTGATTTCCAAAGCGGAAGTCCCTTTCCGTAATGGCTTTACCGCCATCACCGGCGAAACCGGAGCCGGTAAGTCCGTATTGCTGAAGGCACTCCGCCTTGTCTGCGGCGACAAGTCACAAACTTCGCTTGTCCGTAGTGGCGAATCCAAGGCCGTGGTCGAGGCCCTGTTCGACATTTCCAAAGAACCGCAAGTCAAAAAAATTCTGGACGAACTTGAAATCGATTCCGACGACGAACTGATTATCCGTCGCGAAATCCTCGAAAACGGCAAGGGGCGCGCCCGCGTGAACGGGAACGTCGTCAGCCAGTCCGACCTGCAACGCCTCGGCGAAGAACTGGTGCAGATGCATGGCCAGAGCGAACAGCTCTTGCTCCGCGACACACGGACCCACGCGCAAATGCTCGACGACTACGCCGGCAACGGAGACTTGCTCAAAGAATACGCAGTCCACTGGGATGAATGGAACCGCATCCAGGCAAAAATAGAGGAAACAGAAAAGCGCGCCAAGGACCTCGCTGCGCAGAAGGATTTTCTCAAGTTCCAATTCGACGAACTGCAGAAAGCCGCCCTGAAAGACGGCGAAGAAGAAGAACTCGAAGAACGCGTGAACGCGGCAAGCAAGAGTGAAATCGAGCGCCGCTACCTGAACGAAATCCAGGCCATGCTCGGCAACGAAAAAGGCATCCTGGACCAAGCACGCGTATTGCAATCGAAGATACGCGCACTGGCCTCGAAACTCCCGCAATACGAGCCCCAGCTGCAATCGTTCGAAGACTCGTTCGATCCATTTGAGTGTTGCTGCAAGGAACTGCTCCGTCTGAGCCCGTCGAGGACCATGAGCGAAGCCGACATCGACAAGGCAAACGCCCGTATCGCCCTCATACAGAAACTCAAACGGAAATACCGCACTGACGTTCCCGGTCTCATCGCTCTCACAGCACAGCGCAAAGAGGAACTTGAATGCCTCGAAAACCTGGATGCAGACCTCGAAGAACTCGCCAAGCAGGCGACTAGCGCCCATGCCGCACTGGAGTGCGGCGCGGCAAGGCTCTCGGAGAGCCGTGCCGAGGCGGCTCGGCGGTTCGACACCGCCGTCGAAGGGTTCCTCCGCGAACTCGGCATGCCCAAGGCCTCGTTCAAGACATCCGTCACCGCCCAGCCGCTGGGCGCCACCGGAGCCGACAAAATTGAATTCATGCTCGCCCCGAACCCGGGCGAAGGCGAAAAGTCCTTGCAAAAGGCCGTCTCGGGTGGCGAACTCAGCCGTGTCCTGCTCGCCATCAAGAGCGTCATGGCCGAACTGGACCGCGTCCCCCTCCTGATTTTCGACGAAGTCGACTCCGGCATCAGCGGAGAAGTCGGCAACAAAATTGGCGAAGCTCTCAGCAACCTGGGCCGCCATCACCAAGTCTTGACCATCACCCACCTGCACCAAGTGGCAAGCCGCGCGCAAAATCAGCTCGCAGTGAGCAAAAAAGAAGAGGACGGCCGCACATATACCTCCGTGAAAGAGCTAGATTATGAGGGTCGTGTACAGGAACTGGTCCGCATGCTCGGCGGCGACAGCGATGCCGTGAGGGAGCATGCAAGGCAACTTTTGGAGGAAAACAAGTGACGAATAAGGCATCTGGCGTAAGGCTCCGCACCCGAATATGGAGCATCCTCAGAGCAATCGTTTTCGTATGCGTGATCGTGTTTATTTGGATGGGCATGGCCAAGACAGCCACAGCCTTCGTCGGTATTGCACTTATCATGGGCTGGGTCAACCTGTTCCAGCTCCGCTCCCAGGAAATCGAGAAACCCTACTATAGACTTTGGCTCAACTTTATTGACGGGCTCCTACAGTTCATCGTCATGACGAGCATTTTCGTCCGCGAACTTATCCTCCAGGAAAATGCGGAAAAACTCCTCGGAGTCGGATGCGCCTTCCTGCTCGCGCGCCTCATTGCGAACAACCTTTTTAACCTTGGTGTGCTGCGCGAAGGCAAGTCGCTCCCCCGCAAGCGCCGCTGGAGCAAGTTCGCAAACATCGCCGTCACCATAACGATGGGCGTCTACCTGCTCAATCTCGAAGACTACAAGCAAATTTGCATGGTGGCATCTATCCTTTTGATGATTGCCTCCACCGTCGCGTACGCCTACTGGTACTACCGCGACCCCGCGCACCGCAAACCGCTCTCCATCGCAAGCCAGCTCACCATGAGCCGCATCGTGCTTACTCCATTTTTCCTGTGGGTGTTCTTCTACGACAACGACCTGGACTACAGCAACAACAGCCTCGTCTTCAAGAGCCTCGCCCTTATTATGGTGCTCGGGTTCATGCTGACCGACTTCCTGGACGGCAAACTTGCACGCGCCATGGGCGAAGTGAGCACACTGGGCAAGTACCTCGACCCGTTCAGCGACAAGATTTCCAACATGACCATTTTCATGTGCTTCATTGCGACGGGCTATGCGCCCGTGTGGATGGTCGCGCTCATCTATTTCCGTGAATCCAGCGTGGAAACACTCAGAACGCTCGCCGCAAGCGAAGGCCTCGTAATGCCTGCCCGCCGGAGCGGCAAATGGAAGACCGCATTACAGGGCGTAGGCATCATCGCCATTCTCGTCGGAGCACTCGACCCGATGGCGCATGTCATCCCCAACTATCAGGAATTCTGGGCCATTTTTCCGACCGCTGTGATGGCGACAATTACCGCAATTACAATCATCAGCGGTGTGGACTATTTTGTCGCAAGCAAGCACATCCTAAAAAAATTCGTGTAACATCACTCTCACAGAACAACCTTACAATATGCTTAAATCGTGCGAATTTAGGCATATTTTTTTTACAATCGAACAAAAAGCCTTGCCAAAACAGGACTTTTTTTCTATATATGGGTCAACCTCGACGCGGGGTGGAGCAGTTGGTAGCTCGTCGGGCTCATAACCCGAAGGTCGCAGCGTTCAAGTCCTGCCCCCGCTACTACAGAAGGACTCGGATTATTCCGAGTCCTTTTGCTTTTTTCCGCTTGCGGTGATACCACAGACCCCCGCACAATTAATAAATTTTGCGCATGAACCGCCTGACAGAATCACAAGCCCTTGACCTTTTCCTGAATACCCCCCTGGACGAACTTTGCAAACTCGCCAACGCCGAAAAAGAATTGCGGCACGGGAAATCCGTCTACTGGGTGAACAACCGCCAAATCAACTACACGAACGTCTGCGTTCTGCATTGCCGGTTCTGCGCATTCTCGAAAATCAAGAAAGATAGCCCGCAAGCTTACGACTGGGACTACCCCACCATCCGCGACAAGGCCGCCGAGGCCATTTTGGGCGGAGCCAGGGAGTTGCACATCGTTGGCGGACTGCACCCGGACCATCCATTCGACTACTACATCGAAATGCTCCGCAAATTGCGCAAAGAATTCCCAGCGGTAAACTTGAAGGCTTTCACAGCGGTTGAAATCTGCCATTTCGCTAAAATTTCCGGCCAGACCCCCGAACAAATCATGGCAACGCTCAAGGATGCAGGCCTCGACACGCTCCCCGGAGGTGGCGCCGAAATTCTCGTGCAAAGCGTCAGGGACCAAATTTGCCCGGGCAAGGAAACCGGTGAGGAATGGCTCGCCGTTCACCGAGCGGCCCACAAGCTAGGCATCCCCACGAACGCGACCATGCTTTTCGGGCACATCGAAAAGCCCGAAGACAGAATTGCCCACATGCGCATGCTCCGCGACCTTCAAGACGAAGCCCCCGGCTTTTTCGCATTCATCCCGCTCGTCTACCACCCCGAACACAACGCTCTACACAGGATTGTCCCCAACATCACGAGCGAAGAGGATATCTTGCGCACGGTGGCCATTGCAAGGTTATTCCTCGACAATATCCCCCATATCAAGGCGTACTGGATCCAGATGGGCATAGAAACGGCCATGAAGGCCCTCCATGCGGGAGCCTCCGACCTGGACGGCACCATTATCGAAGAGAAAATTACACACGCAGCAGGCGCTACAGTGCCCATTGGCATGAGCCCGCAAAGGATGCGTGAACTTATAGAAAACGAAGGCCTCGTTCCCGTCGAACGGGACGCCAAGTACGAAACATACAATTAAGTCAGGAACTTCGCGAGCGTCACCTTGAGCTTGTCGAAATCGACAGGCTTTGTCACGTGCTCGTTCATGCCAGCGTCGAGTGCTGCCTGGCAATCCTCGGCAAAGGCGTTCGCCGTCATGGCGATAATCGGGATTTCCGCAATCCGCTTGTCTGGCAAAGCCCTTATCTTGCGCGTAGCCTCGAAACCGTCCATAATCGGCATCTGGACATCCATCAAGATTAAGTCGTAATCGCCGGGTTTCGCCTTTTTCATCATGTTCAGGGCGACAGAGCCGTCTTCGGCCATGGAAACCTTTATGCCGAAATCTTCGAGCACTTCCCTGGAAATTTCGCAGTTCAGTTCGTTGTCTTCGACAAGGAGGATGGACTTGCCCACAAAGCTGACTTCGGGTTCCTGCTTCACGGGAACTTCTTCGTGAGAACAGCAGTAAGTCGAGACAATCTTGCGCAAGTCGGAGAAGAACAGCGGTTTGCTCACGAAACCGGACACGCCCGCATTCTTGGCTTCTTCCTCGATATCGGACCAGTCGTAGGCCGTGAGAATCAGAATAGGCACATCCTCGCCCACCATCCTGCGGATACGACGGGCCACTTCAATGCCGTTCACATCCGGCATCAGCCAGTCAATCAGGAACATACCAAAGAGGTCGTTGTCCTGGAACGAATCTTCGGCCCTGAGGACAGCCTCCTTGCCACTAGCGCACCATTCCGAGTGCATGCCAATATCCTTGAGCATCTTGACAATGCTACGGCAGGCATTCGTGTCGTCGTCCACCACCAGGCAACGCATACCTTCCACTTCGGGAATGCGTTCAGGTTCCTTATGTTGGCAACCCAACTTGAAATCGAAGGTGATGACAACTTCGGTACCGACATTCTCCTCGCTCTGGATCTGGATTTCGCCACCCATCATCGTCACGATGTTCTTGGTGATGGCCATGCCGAGGCCAGTCCCCTGAATTCCGGACACAGTCGAAGATGTCACGCGAGTGAACGGATCGTAGATCGTCTTGAGGAATTCGGCATTCATGCCGATGCCGGAATCTTTCACGCGGAATTCGTACTTGCCGTAGCCAGTATCCGTTACCCCGAGCTGCATAATGCGCATCGACACGGTGCCACCGGCCGGAGTGTACTTGATCGCATTGGAAAGCACATTCAGCAAGACCTGGTTCAGGCGCAGTTTATCACAGATAACCTCTTCGTCACTCACGTCGGCAGAATCCACAAAGAACTCAATCCTTCTCGAACGAATATCCGCCTGGACAATGTCCTTGAGCATGTGGATGATGTTAGAAAGGTTTTCCGACTTTTCGTTCAGGTTCATCTTGCCCGACTCAATGCGGCTCATGTCCAGCACGTCGTTAATGAGCGAGAGCAAGTGGTCGGACGACTGCGCAATCTTGCCGAGATAATCCTTAATCTGGTCGCTATTGTCCAGGTGCGCCTTCGCAAGCCTCGTGTAGCCAATAATGGCATTCATCGGAGTGCGGATATCGTGGCTCATGTTGTTGAGGAAGGTCGTCTTCGCCCTGGATGCCGACTTGGCCATCTGCAGCGCCTGTTCCAAAGCCTCCTGCTGGGCCTTTTCCTTGCGGTAGTTCTCGTCATTGTTGAACACGCCCACAAGCATGCGACGTTCGTTCATCCAGTTGCCCGAACGAGTCACCTTCATCCTGTACCAAATAATCTTCCCGTCTATAACCGCACGGTAATCGACGAAGTACGACATTTCCTTTTCAAGACGGTCGAGCATGTACTGCTTGGTCATGTACTTGGACATCATCTCGCGATCGTCCTCGTAAATGACTACCGGAATACTGTTCGCATTCAACTCGAAGAAATCCAGATTCATGGCCTGGTAGCCCTTGATTTCTTCGGAATGTTTGCTGCTCTTGGTCGATACGCGATACGTTCCGTCGTCAATATTTACATCGTAGATAGATTCGAACTCGTCAGACAGGGTCATGACGCGGCGAATATTCTCCTGGCGTTCCGCCTCGGCCCTATACTGTTCGTCGATTTCGATAAAGCCGACAGCCACCAATTCAGGCTCTTCGTCAACAGCCTCCGCCTTCGCGATGGTCATTCGCGTATACTTGAAAACGCCAGAATAGTTGCGCCTGAAATCGACATTGATGCGTTTCTGGTTCGCAAGGGTTTTCCGCACGTACTCCAAATCCATGTAAGGTTCAAGAAGGCTCCTGTCAGAAGGATGAACCAATTCTTCAACAAAATTCTTGAACACATCCATCAAGTTGTCGTTCTGCGAAATAAAATCGCGGACATCGGTATTATCATCATGGACCAACGACAGCACGCCCGTCTTGAGCGTCTTGAAATTCATATAATACAGAGCGGTATAATCCTCGGACAAAATGTCGATGATTTCCAAATTGCGTTTCAGTTTCTCCTGGATTTCAAGTTGTTGCTTGATTTCCTCGTCAACGCTATGGATACCGATGACAAAGCCCTTTACCTTTTCGGTCCCTACTCTGTCGGCAATAAACTTGAGTTGGTAGAATAGTTCCTTCCCGTTAATAAGCGCCTTGAAATTCACATAATACGTGGGCTGCTTTTTGAGATTCGCCAGGATGACCTCACGACGGGTCTGAGCAAGGAAATCCTCACGATCGGCATCACAGACAACATAAGTCAACAAAAGATCGAGTTTGAGCATGAACGTCTTTTCAGCCGCCCAGCCGGGAATAATTCGCGCAAGCATTTCACTTTCGCGATAGGTCTCCGCCATATCATCAAACTTTGCATCATGCAGTTCGACATACTGAACACAGTCAAAATCCGCTGCCAACGAAGCAATCATGCGATTGCGCCGTTCGAGGTCCTGCCGCTGCATGTCGGATTTGCGAACTTCATCATCGACGTTCTCTAGGGTGAAGATCACATGATCATGTGCACTCACCGCCTTGTGCGCTCTCAACCTGTAATACCGGTTCTTCCTATGCTGGTCATCTAACCGGAATTCCACAGAAAGAGATTCTCCAGGATTCAAGCCATCCGCAAAGCGCGACTTAGTCAAGAAGTCCAACACAAGTTCCTGGTCTTCAAAATTGCAATATTCCTGAATTTTCGACTTAGCCCAAGTAAAGAAGTTTTCCTTACCGGTCTTCATTTCCAACTTCTGGAATTTCTTATGCGAGACAAACTCGATAAAGGAATCGTCTTTCAGGTTGACGTAGAAAAGGTCATCGAAACTGCCACTCAAAGTCGAAAGAATATCAGCATACTCACGGTTCTCGGATTCCAGACGTTTCTTGATATCGCGGACCATCCAGAACAGGTAGAAGATGAGAGCAAAAAGTTCTATTAACGATATGATTATGAATGTCTTTCGAACAAGGAGCGCTTTAGCCAGGGCGACATCCTCGGAAATAGCCACCAACATGGTCCAATTCTCGACAAGCGAGGGCAAGGCGGTCAAGAAAGTAACTTCGCCATTTTCGCGCAAGAATGCAAAGTCGGAGGTTCGTTTGCCCATGACATCCGAAACCCACTTTTCATAAGAATAACCACTCTTGGTCTTTCTGGAAGAATAATCCGAAATCTTGGACATTTTCTTGTGGAAAGTATCCACAAAGAGCAGGCTGTCTCGACGGTCAAGAATCAGCAAATTCAGTCCTTCGCTATTCACGTTTGACTGCGCGAAGAACCCAGGCAAAACATGCAAATCTATCACCGCAGCCAAGACACCCACAATCTCGCCCTTGTGGCGGATTGGGAAAAATTGTTCGGCGACCATCACTCCAGGTCGAAACACATCCTCGTGAACAGGCGTGATGTAGGGAGACGGGGAGAAATACTTGTTCAACAGCCCAACAACCTTGGGGTTGGTGCCACTTCCCTTTTCATATATATAGTAGCCGTTGCGGCGATAAACACGGACCGGAGCCTGAAGGGGGCCAACCCTTACTTCTTGGATATACTTCACGACCTCGGGATTATCAAATGTCTCCACCGAGGTAAAGAGATCCGTGATGTTGATGAGTGCGCCCATCTGGGAACGCGATACGAAAACAAGGCGTGAGTCCGCATTCTTGCCAATCTGGTGCAGGTTCTCCCAGCAATCGGCTGTCACCTTATTGGATATGTAGAAAAAGCCTATTTCAGTAACGCCAAAAAGGAACGCGATTAACACGAACGTAATAATAGCATTGAAACTGAAAATCTTACTCTTCATATTCTACTCGCCAAATGCAGACTCCTCTATGGTAAATATAGTCTTATTCTGTAAACAAGATGTTACAAATTGTTTAAAAAAAATGTTTTTCGGGGCATTTTTCGCCCATTTGGTAAAAAAAAATATCCATTTTACCATCCTACTTTCCTTCCAAAAAAGCCTGCCAATCATTTCTTTGCCCAGAAAACTTTATACATTGGTAACATGAATATATTCGCAAGGCTTTTTACCCTTCTCGCCCTCGTCTCGGCATTCACATTCGCTGAGACAACATCCGTCTCAACTGTTGACTCTACAAATACCATCCAGGAACTCGAAAAGAAGCACGCCGTGTGGATCAAGCTCGAAGGCGACGTGGAACCGTCGATGTTTGATTTCTGCGCCCGCGCCATCGACGATGCACTCAAGGAAAACCCCGACTATATCGTGTTCGAAATCAACACCTTCGGCGGCAGACTCGACGCAGCATTCGATATTGTTGATACCATCATGGCGGTCAAGGGCCCCGAGACTATCGCCCTCGTAAAAAAGAAGGCCATCAGTGCGGGGAGCCTTATCGCGCTCGCCTGCAAACGTCTCTACATGCTCGAAGCCACGACCATCGGCGACTGCGCACCCATCGTACAGGGCGGCGACGGCACCCCGCAAATTGTCGGCGAAAAAATCCAATCCCCGCTCCGGGCGAAGTTCAGGAACCTCGCCCAGCGGAACGGTTACCCCGAACTGCTGAGTTCATCGTTCGTGACCCCGGAACTTGAAATCCTGGAACTCAAGGCCAAGCTCGACAAGGGCAAGAAGACGGAGCGCGACACAGTGCTTATCATCGAGGGCGAAAAATACGAAGTCCTCGACAAGGCCGAAAAAGAATTCTGGGGAGCGCCCAAAATCCTCGTTAAAGAAGGCGAACTTTTGACGATGACCGACAAGGAAGCCGAGGAACTTGGATTCTCAAAGGGCACGTTCAAAGACAGGGCCGACTTCGAGACCGCACTTGCTATAGAAAGGCGTAGCGAAGTCGAGACGACTCTCGGCGAAGACATCGCCGCCGCCATCGCAGCCATCTCAGGAATTCTGCTCATCCTCGGGTTCGGTGCGCTCTACATCGAATTCAAGACGCCCGGGTTCGGGCTATTCGGCATTATCGGCATCATTCTCATTGCCATCGTGTTCCTCGGGCAGTTCGCCCCGCAACTCGACGGCTACATTCCCGCCATCCTGCTCGTGGCCGGCGTGGCACTGTTCCTCGTCGAAATCTTCGTGATGCCGGGAACATTCCTCTTTGGCGTTGGGGGCATTGCGTGCATGATACTCGCCCTCGCCCTCTCGTTCTCGCCCTCCGAGATGCCCGAATACATCCCCGAGACAGTCGAAACGACCTTCGATGCGACCCCATGGCTGTTTGGATTACTTTATATGCTATGCTGTGCAGGCGTTGCGCTTGTATTCCCAATTGCAGCAAGCAAGTACCTGATTCCGCTCTTGCCCGAAGGCTGGACGCCCATGCTCAAGACCGATTTGGAAACAGCAGCATCCCCCACCGAAGCCGTGCAAGAAGTGAATGTCGGTGATGTCGGTGTCGCCAAGACCTTCCTGCGCCCGGTAGGCCAAGCAAGCTTTACTCTAACCGATGGCTCAACCAAGCTATTCGACGTTCAGACCCACGGCGAGATTATCGAAGCGGGTTCCCGCGTAAAAGTTGAAGCCGTACAAGAAGGCCACATCTGGGTGGTTCTGGACACAAGCGTTTAAAAACAAAAAACGGAGAAAAAAATGGATACTCTTCTCATCATTGGTATTGTTATCGCGGCGATTGCCGTCATCATCCTGCTCGCCTTCATCGGCAAGTTCTTCAGCCTCTGGCTCCAGGCCTTGTTCTCCAGGGCGAACGTGAGCATTTTCCAGCTCATCGGTATGCGCCTGCGTAAGGTGCCGCCGCAGGTCATCGTGGAAGCCCGAATCCTCAGCTGCAAGGCAGGCCTCCCCGTCGACACGAACCTGCTCGAAGCCCACTACCTTTCCCGCGGTAACGTGCTCCGCGTGATCCAGGCCCTCATTGCCGCAAACAAGGCGAACATCAAGCTTGACTTCAAGGAAGCCGCCGCCATCGACCTCGCCGGCCGTAACGTGCTCGAGGCCGTGCAGATGTCCGTGAACCCGAAGGTCATCACGACCCCGAAGGTTTCCGCCGTGGCCCTCGACGGTATCCAGCTCCATGCCGTGACCCGTATTACCGTGCGCGCCAGCATCCAGAAGCTCGTCGGCGGTGCAGGCGAAGACACCGTGATTGCCCGTGTGGGTGAAGGTATTGTTTCTTCCATCGGTTCTGCCAAGAGCCACAAGGACGTGCTCGAGAACCCGAACATGATTTCCAAGAAGGTGCTCGCATCCGGTCTCGATGCCGGAACCGCCTTCGAAATTCTCTCCATCGACATCGCCGACGTGGACGTGGGCCAGAACATTGGCGCTATCCTCGAAACCGACCGTGCCGAAGCCGACAAGAAGATTGCCCAGGCCAAGGCAGAAGAACGCCGCGCCATGGCTTACGCCGCCGAACAAGAAATGAAGGCGAAGGTCATGGAAATGAAGGCCAAGCTTGTGGAAGCCGAAGCCCAAATCCCGATGGCCATGGCATCCGCACTGCGCGACGGCAAGCTCGGCGTGATGGACTACTACAACTTGAAGAACATCGAAGCCGACACGCAGATGAGGCGTGAAATCGGTGCTGGCGGCGAAGCCGCGAAATAGTTTTGAGTTATGAGTTTTGAGTTATGAGTTTTGAGTTATGAGTTTTGAGTTATGAGTTGTGAGTTTTGAGTTGTGAGGTAATTGTGCAAGATTTTCAGTCTCTTGAAATTTGGAAAAAAAGTCATTCGCTGGTTTTGTCTATCTACAAAATTACAGAGAACAACTTTCCAAAAAGCGAGCAATTCGCCCTAACATCGCAAATAAGAAGATCTGCATCATCAATTCCGACAAACATTGCAGAAGGCTGCGGAAGGCGAACAAGTAAAGATTTTGCACATTTTATCCAAATGGCTATAGGCTCATCATCTGAAGTTGAATATCAACTCATATTAGCAAAAGACCTGAAATATATAAATGAAGAAACTTGGAAATCACTAAGCCAAAACATCACTGAAATTAGAAAAATGATGTGCTCTTTCAAAAATAAACTCACAACACAACACTCCTAACATATAACTGACCACTGATAACTCACAACTGACAACTGATAACTGACCACTGATAACTGACCACTATTATGGAAGGACTACTCATTCTCATCGGTATCTGGCTCCTCGATGTTGTCATCAAGAGGGTCGCGGCGAACCGGCGGAAGCAGCAACAGATTCCGCCGACCGTAAACAGGCGTGAAGATATTGAAGACGACCAGGAAAGCGACGATTACGGGACTGAAGAAGCCCCGCGTGCGCCGCGTTCCTTGCAGGATTTAATCCGGCAGTTCGAAGAAGCGCAGCGACAGGCTGCTCAGGGCAACATCGAACCGCCCGTTCCCCCTGTGGAAAAGCGTCGTGACCCGAACAAGCCTATCACGCTGCGCGATGTTGCCGAAGTCGTCATCGGTGTCGATATAGTCAATCTGGAATTCCTTATGGATGAATTCGAGGTCGACGAAAATACGGCCGCCGAGATGCTCATGGCGCTGCAAGCCCACCGCATCGTTGGCCACGACATGGGCGAAGGCGACTGCGACGTGCTCGTACACGACATGGACGAACTGGACAATCTCCTAAATCGAGCCCATCGTCAAGAAGAACAAGATGCCGAAGCGGAACGCGAGCAGGCTTTGCGCGATGAGCGCGAAGAAGCGCGCCGCATGGAGTTGGAACGCCAGCGCAAGCTGAACGAACTCGAAGGCCGTGCCAAATCTGCCCGCGAAGCCGCCGGTACAGACCTTGCCACCCTTGCTGCCGCTGAATCCGAAAACGTTATGCAGCCGCGCCGCGCCCCCGCCGTCTCGACGCGAAACATCGCCGACGTGCGCAAGGGATTCATCTGGGCTAAGGTTCTTGACGAACCGCGCTTCAAGCGCCGCTGGAGTGCACAATACCGTTAATCCACTGAACCTCCGGCCGAGCCTATGCGCAACAAGATCCTGCAAGCATTAATCCAGTCCCCGCACAAACGTGACGATGCGTTGCCCAGCGTCCGCATGCTCATGGCCACGTTCAAGGCGAGTTCCGGAACCGTACAGGCCGTCCTCCGGCAGCTTCAGGATAACGGACAGATTTACTGCATCCGCGGTAAAGGTTGTTTTTGGGGCAGTTCGCCGACGCAGATTCAACTTCCCAAACCCAGGGAAAGCGCCCTCGCCAAACTCAACCGCCTTTTCGAAGAAGACTGGAGACACGGGGAATACAAACCAACCGACCCTCTGCCCCTCTTGAAAGAGATGGCAGAACGCTATCATGCGAGTCTCCCCCTCCTCCGCAAGTTTTTGGCGCAGAAAATGGAGGCCGGCATCCTACAGCAAAATGGCCGGCGTTACTTTTTCGCCCAAAACCACCGAGAAGCCTTCGGGAATTCCGGGAACGGACTCAGCGAACTCATCTTCGTCACGCGATGCAATAGCTGGGGCGGCTTTACAGCCGAAAGCGAACGTGAACTGGACTTTTTGCGCCTTATCTATAAAACAGCCGGTGCCCGCAAGTACAAGCTCATCCTCCTGGGAATGGACGAGAACAGTGGCGACCTGATTGACCGTAGCGGCCAAGTTGTCCGCCTGCAAGATTACACACATGCCATCGGAGCGCTGCTGAGCACGTTGCTCATCCAGAAACCCCTCCCCCTCCTCCAACTTTTCGCGGGAGTCAAGTTCCCCGTCGCCGTCTGGTGGGAGCAACCGGTGGACAGCATCCCGAAATTCTACCTGAACAAGCCGCACTGGGCGTTTTTCAATTCGACCTTCGGCGAACTGCCGGGAATCGAGGTGGGAAAATATCTCGCCAACAACAACATCCAAAACGTCACCTTCTTCTCGCCGTACCACAACAGTTCCTGGTCAAAGGACCGCCTGACGGGCCTGCAGAAGGCAGGACTGCAAGTGGACAGCCAGGTGGACGTGGAGTTCGCAAGCCCCTGGGATTACAGGCAAATCGCGCGCGCCTCCGTCGCAAAGCAGTCCGTAGAAGCCTACTCGCGTAGGCTGCTGAAAGAAAAGCTCAAGACACTGATTCCTGCACGGGACGAATGGGCACCCGACGATTGGTGGGTTTGCGTCAACGACGAGGTCGCCGGACTGTTCATCGAAATGGCCGAAGACGGCGAATGCACGCTGCCCGGCGACAGGAACCAGCCCCACATCATCGCGTTCGACAACTCCGCCGAAAGCTACTTGCTACGCATCCGGAGCTACGATTTCAACACCGACGCGCTCGTAGAGCAAATGTTCTACTACTTGGAAAATCCCGAAATCGGGAAAAATAAAATCCACCACATTCTCGGGAACGTGGTGGAGAAATAGGATAGTTTTTTTAATCCTTCACACAGCGGATGCTGAGATAAAGAGCGGTGTCATTAAGGCCTTGATGGATAAAGACCCTTTTTTCATCGTTCCCGTTGACGACGAAGTAACGTTGCTTAGCTCCTGGGGTATTGACCCACATAAAGGCACTCAAACCGATGTTACTAAATTTATCACCCCTTTTATTTCCAGTCGGCAAGAAGGAAAGTCCATACGAATCCTCTCCGATAACGCGCCAACCCGTCTTGGAAGCCAACGAACTGTACGACAGACTGTCATTGAACGAGATTAGGTCTTCAGCCTCTGACAGGGACGGAATATGCCATCCATCCGGGCAAGCCCCTTGAACGGTGTCTCCCAGACTACAAGCATAATTATACCCGCACGTGTCAGAATTCATCGCGCCTTCGCGGGAATACAGTCGACCAAACAGTTCGCAAGTTATATTAGTATCGTTGTAGCAGATCGAATTCTGTTTCACAGTCGGGAATGAATCGTTACCGGCAAAATTCAGGTTTTCTGCCATCCAGACTCTCCCCTTGACTTCGACCGTCTTGTAAGTCTGGCCATCGCGGGTGTCTGTCATAGTTCCGTAATCAGCAACAGAGCTAAACTGATCGCCATTTTTCTTTATAATCGAATAGTAGTCATAGCTTGACGTAGGCAAGGATTTACTTGAAGAACTGCTCAAAGAACTACTCGAATAGCTGCTAGACGACGGCGGAATTCCCCCACCTTTCACGCAGCGAACACTGACACTGGCATAAGAAGAGTAATCACTAATAAATACCTTATCCGTTTCACTGTTCAAAACAAGATAGTTCTGTGAACCGTTTGGCGAGTAAAGCCACATAGATGCAATAGAATCTAAATGTTGAAAACCATGGGCGCCATCCATACCTGCCGGAATAAACGACAATCCGTAAGAATCGCCACCCGCTCTGTCAATAGCCCAGCCCTTCATTGAAACCCAGGAATTCACATTCGAATCCAATTCGTCCCACAGGGCATTTATCTCCGCTACCGACGGAATATGCCATTCGTCTGGGCAGATACCCTGAATGGGGCCCTCTCCCAGTCTGCATAGATCACTTGTTCCGCAGCTAGCCGAGTTCATCGCCGCCTCGCGGGTATACAGGCGTCCGTATATTTCGCAAATGTCTTCGTCATTGCCGTAGCAGAAGGACTTGCCGACCTTGTTGCCGGCATAGTTCAGGTTTTCGGCCATCCAGGTTTGTCCGTTGAGCTCTGTCGTCTTGTAAGTCTTGCCGTCACGCGGGTCTTTCATTGTGCCGTATGTGAAACTCGCGTTGAACTGTTCGCCCTTTGTTTGCAGGAGCGCATTGATTGTCTTTTCTTCCGATGAACTGCTAGAAGACTTCCCCTTCTTTGAGCTACTGGAAGATTCCGAACTGCTGGAGGACTTGTCCTTCTTTGAAGTGCCAGAAAACTCCGAGCTGCTGGACGACTTCTGCTTCTTTGAACTGCCGGAAGACACCGAACTGCTAGAGGCCTTCACCTTCTTTGAACTGCTGGAAGACTTTGCCTTCTTTGTGCTGCTGGAGGACTCCGCACGCTGGAACTCGTTGCCTTCTGCGGTAAGCGTGTCTTTGTCGCTCACCCAGAGGTACACGGAATCGCGGGAATCGTAAACGCACTCATAACGCACCTTGTCACTCCCGACAACGGCACCTCTTGACTCGCGCGATTCATCACACGGGTGCTTTGAAAAATCAGAAGTCTTTTCAAGGGTATAGTCGTCTCCCTGGCCATTCTCTGCCGTGGAAACACTTTCGTCATCGCCACAACCGGTAAGAGAAATCGTGGCCACGCAGGTCCACAAAATCGCTTGTATACTCCCAAAAAAACGCCTGTAGCTCATTCTCAGCTCCTCATTGCATTCCTCAAAAATTTTTCTGACAAAAATAAAAAAGTTTACGACTCAGGAAGACAGCAAAAACAAAACCCACCACATCCTCGAGAACGTGGTGGAGAAGTAAGAAAGATAATAGGAAAGATATAAGTTTAGTCCTTGAGGCAAGGGAAAAAACTCACCTCGCTACTTATTTTTATTGACAATCAGAGTCTTGGCCTTGAAGGTTTTCTTGTCGATCCACTTGACCATCAGGGAAACCTTGTTGTCCTTGTCGAGGGCAGCCCAGTACTTCTTGAGCGTGTCTTCGGCGTTGTCGAAGATCGGCATCAGCTGCGGGAATCCCTTGAAGGAGGGAATCGGGTTGCCGTCGGTTTCGTAGGTGCTGATGAAGTGGCCGAGGCCCGGCAGAGCTTTCTCGAATTCAAACGTCATGCGTTCGCAACCGGCGTCTTCGCAGTTGTTGCGGCTCTTGAGGATGGAGAGCTTGTACACGGCGGGCTGGGCGTTCTTGTAGTGGATACCCGAGATGCGCGGCGTGAAATTCGGAGCATCGTCTTCGTACTGGCGAGTGCGTAGAGCGCTCTCGAAGGTGCCGCCGAGCTTGATGGCGTCGTAAATGGTGTCGGTCTGGTCGCCGTTCGTGATGATCTGGACGTCGGCGGTGTGGCGTGCCGGGTAGTAAATAATCAAGTGCGGGTCGGTAAGCTTGGATTCGTCGAAGGCCTTCGTCTTCATGAACCCGGTCTTGGCTTCCATCTCGAAAACGCGATTACGGCTGTTGACGCTGCGGCCCATGATCCAGTAGACCTGCACGTAGGACTTGCCGTCGGCGCTTTCGCCGAGGACGATGCCACGACCGGGATACGGGTTCTTAGAGAGGGCCTTGAAATTCTGTTTTGCTTCGTCTGTGTAGGACATAGTAGGTATGAGGTCGCGCCTACGGCGCTTTGAGGTGTGAGGTCGGCGCAAAGCGCCTTTGAGGTTTAGGCACAATTGCGTATTTTTTACAAAAATAAAAAAAAGGAGGACTGGCCTCCTTTGTTTTTGGAAAATTTAGTTCGATTCTTCAAGGCAAGAGTCTCTCGTTTTGCGTGAACTGGCTGGCAAAACATTATAGACGCTCCCATAGAATTTGAGATATTTGATATCGGCATCTGCCGCAGAAATGTCAAACCGGGCCTCGACAGGGCAATCCAACGTAATAACGTTAGGATTTTCAACGTCATCCCAAATGGATAAGGTATCACCGGAACGTTCGGAGTAATAATCACCATCAATTTCAATGGAGGTCAACTGTATTCCATCAAGAAGCACCTGATAACCGCCATCCTCCCCTTGCAACATGAATGCCCCTGTACTACGGGGGCAATGGCTGAAGGATTCGTCGCAGTCCCCGACATGCAAGGTCTCATACCGATTTGTTTTCCTTCCGTTGGCACCCGACGAGGAGTCTCCGCAGGCGACAAGCGCAAGCGACAGCACAACAGCGTATGCAAGCATCTTTTTCATACAAACCTACTTTTTAACTTTTATGTGAACAAATTCCTACAACCCTTCAGGAGCTGGGCCAGGGACCACTTCGTACACCGTCTCTTTTTTATTGTAAGG
>Ga0310690_10001782_pt1 | contig 37334 bp, 70 predicted proteins | sample AusTroGonzalo_MG_2_FD_207661 | JGI IMG/M metagenome (GOLD analysis project Ga0310690, IMG submission 207661) | Bovine rumen microbial communities from tropical cattle in Woodstock, Queensland, Australia - Gonzalo_04 (v2) (version 2) | ecosystem: Host-associated > Mammals > Digestive system >...
CTTTTTAATTCCATTATTTCTCTATCTTTATCATCTAATTCTATTATTTCTTCTGTTTTATATGTTTTTATATTTCCTGTTGCATCTTTTACCCATAATGTAGAAAAATCTTTGTTAACAAATATTCCTGTTTTAATAACAAAAGTATTTTTTACATCATCAATATTATTTACATATTTGCTTTCTAATTCATTGTTATTGTTATTAGGTTGTGGTGCTATTTGAAAATTTTGTGTAATAGGTTGAGTAATAGGTTGTTGCATTTGACTTTGTTGGTAATTTTTAATCTGGTTATCAATTCTATCTCTCATATCTTGTAAATTTTGCATATAATATTGACTATTATTGTACATAGGATAATTCATATACTCTATCTCCTTTCAAAATAAAAAATAAAAGACTTTAATACCTTAAATAATAAATTACATTACTTTGGTACAAAAGTCTGCATATTTTTATTCTCGTGTTAATCTACACTCTATTTTATTTAATTTTTGTAAAACTAAAAGGAGATGTCCGAGCAAAATCTAATTTGTACCTATTTTGACTTTCTTTTTTCATTTCTCACATCTCCTTTCATAAAATAATTATATAAAATTAAATTTTTCATTTCTACACTGTGTATATTAAAAAAATTAATTTTTTTGCATAAAAAATCGCCCAATGTTTATAACATTGAACGAATAAATAAAGACTTAGGCAATCTTTTAATACTTAAATTCCACAATATAATCTTAATGCAAAACTTATTTTGTCTAGTTTATCTGTAATTCTATTAGTTTGAATATCTAATTTATCTGCTATTTCTTCAAATGTTAGATTATCTTTAAATCTGTATTTATAAATTAAATAATCAAAATTATCTTGTTCTTTAATTTTATTTTCAAAACTAATTAGTTTATCATCTAATGAATGATATTTTATATATTCTTCTATATCGCCATATTTACTTTCGCTTTTTGGCTTCCATAAATACATATCTTGTATGTTACTTTTGCCTGTCATTATAAATGCACTAAATATTGTAAATAATATTGATAATTTTAAATCAATTTTTAATATCATAAATAAAGTTAGTAATATTAATGTACTCCATACTAAACATCTATACCAAGTTTTAAAATGCAATGCCTTACCTAAACATCCTCTTGTTATACAAAATGTTAGCATTATCATTATAATAAAATTAGTAGGCAAGTTTAATAACCTACCTACTAAAAATATTAATACAGTTTCGGCGATATTAAAAATTAAACTTCCTATAAATTGTTTATTAATTTTCATATCATTTTCTCCTTTGTATTATTCTCCATCTTCTGCACTGTATATAAATATAAAACTATCCCACATAATTTGTTCCTCCTTCCACTTAAAGATTTATAGGTACAAATTAAATTTTTTAATTAAGAGAATTTATATATATTGAGTAAACCATAGCTGCATTTAATATATAAAATGTAATATTAAATATTACAACATTCAAACTCCTAAATGTAGTTGTTTTTATTTTTTTCTTCTTGCTATCATTTCTATTCCATAATTTTTTATATATTGCTTGTATATTTGGTAACTTGTTTTTAAATATAATTATTGTTGCAAACAATATTGTTCTTGCTATTAAAACATATATTATAAAATTATCTGTAATAGAATGTATTATAAAATATGATGGTATATCTACTATAATCATTAGTACAATAGCTAATGTAACTGTAAATATATCTGTTATTTGTGATTTTTCTTTATATAATACTTTTAAAATAACAAATTCCATAAATGTAAATAATATTTGAAACCATATATTATATTTTATAAATTGTTTTATTAACAAGTATTCTGCTATTACCAATACAATAAATAATATTCTTTTCTCTTTCAGTTGTTTTGTAAATATCATAAACAAACTAAAATATATTGCCTCAGGTATTTGACCTAGCAACATTTCAAGTACATTTATCTCCATAATATCATTTTACCCCTTTCTACATCATTTTTACTACAAATACAATAGCTCCAATTACTATTGTTACAATTCCACCGAAAATAGTTCTTCTTAACCATTTTTGTGTATCTTCTAATGTTGATACTCTTTTTTCTAATGGCGTTAATTTTAAATCATCTATTTTGTCTGCTGTAATTATCTTTTCATTTATAACATCTAGCTTCTTATCTATCATTTGTAGCAATTTAGAACTTTCTGTCAATTCTTGTTCAATTTTATTTACTTTGTTTTCTAAAAGTTCAAATTCTTTTCTACTTACAAATTCATCTGTTTTATCTGACATACTCGTTCCTCCTTTCTCAATTATATATTCTTTTGTATATTTTGTAAATACTTTTTTAAAAAATTATTCATTTGTTTTACTTGCTTTTAATAAAGCTGTTATAAATATTCCTGCAAATGTTCCTGCTATAAAACCAAATGTAAATATTAATATACTATTCATAAATTTCTCCTTTGATATTTTCTACTACAATTACTGTAGAACTAACTTGTCCTTCATCTAATATAATTATATTTCCCATAGTTTTCTCCTAATCTGTTGTTTATGCAAAAATTACTTTAAAATTACAACTTAATCCACAATATGACCAAGCTGTTCCTTGTGAATTTGAACAATTTATTCTAATTCTCATTGTTTGTCCTATTCTATATACACTTACGGCTGAAATATTACTTGTTATTTCAGTTCTTCCTGAAGAAGTATATTTATAAACATCTGTAAGCGTTGCAATAGAGTTATTACCAACATCATCAGCTAATTCTTTATTAAGTGGTAAATTAAAATATAATATATTTGCACTATCGCCTTCAATTAAAGCTCCTCCTTTAAAGCCACCTTCAAAAATATCTCCTATATCATATTCATTATAGTCATTATATATTTTTTCTCCATCTACACTTATAGAAGGTGTTACATAAGGTTCATAAGGTATTCCACTTTCTATTGAAGCAATTACATTACTTTCCCACGCAACTGATGATTTAGCAAATGACATTTGAACATAATAACAATTTGCTGGTGTTATAAATTTTGTTGTTACATTATATTCAACGCTTATTGGTGTACCGTCTTTTTGATAATAACATACATAATTTATTGAATTTACATTAAAATAATATATTGTGTTTGGTAAACATCTTTGTTTTCCCGTTCTCCAATAGTTATTATTTGTTGGTGTTTCTTCTGTTCCACCTGATGTTATATTTGCATAAGAATTATTAATATATAAACTAGGATTTAATATATTTCTGCTGTGTATAAAATTTACTTTTCTTTTTCTGTCTACTTGTGTTCCTACTCCTATTGTTTCTGTAAATTTTTCATATACATTATTATTTAATATTTGTTCTTTGTATTCTCCTATAATACTTATATTACTTGCGTAAGAAATAAAAGCACTAAATTTTACATATTCTGTTGTTGAAGTTGTTGTAAATATATATGTTGTTTCTGAAGTTACAAGTCTTTGTATAAATGTTTTATTTGAAGTATATTCTCCTATTCTCATACCACTTTGTGCATAAGTAGAATTATATGTTAATTCATAAGTTGTATTTGGCATAACTTTTACATAGCTAGTAATAAAACATCCTTCATTAGTTGTTTCTGTTCCGTCTGCATTTAATATATAACCTGTTTTATCAATAGTTCCGTCATACATATTATCACTAAATTGTAACCATACTTTTTTTCTATCTGTTGTAGGCTCTGTTGCACTTACTACTACACCAGCGTCTTTTATTGCATTTTCTACATTTGTTTGTAATAAATTCATATTAGTAGCATTTAATGGTGTTGTTGTGTTAGGTAAATTTTGAAAATTAATTTTTTCCATATTATTCTCCTTTCTCTAACTTTTCTATTTTTGCTTTTAATTCTTGTATTTCTTCTTGTTGTTCTTGTATTGCTTTACAACATACTGATACAAATGAATATAAATCTGCTCCGTCATTATTTTTTGAAGTTACTTCTTCACTATAATTGTATTTATCTCCTATTACAAATCCTATATGCTCTTTAGTATTATCTTCTTCATCTTTTAAGTTGTATTTATATATATCTATATCTTTTATTATATCTAAAGCATTTTCAAGTTTTTTAAAGTTCTTTTTCTTTTCTGCTAATGATGTTTGTGTTACTGTTGGAGTTGTTATTCCACTTGGAGTTATTTCTGTTTGTGAATTTGGAGAATATATTAATAATTTAGGGTTATTATTATTAGAACCTAAATCTCCAAATATTCCATAGGCATCAGTTAATCCTCCGTCTTGTGAATTTCCTATTACAAATTGACTACTTGCATAAGTTCCAGCTATATCGCCATTATATTTACTTACTGAATATAATCCATCAGACGATATTGTTGAATACTGATTGTTGTCATTTGAATTTTTTGCAATCAATCTTCCACTTCCCCAAGAGCCATTATCTGTTAATTTAATGTTTCCATATTTATCAATATCTAAATAATTACTATCTATTGTAATATCATCTGCTGTCATATCAATAGTTTTTCCGCTCCAGTGATATTTTATCAGCATCAATGATGGCACTACTGCTATCATTATTAACAGCAAGAATAATATTAGCACCTGTGAAATCTTCTTCATCTAATTTACCTCCTACTTCTAAACTTAATTGTGTTGTAGTTTGTCTTATTTGTGAATAATTTGTTTGTGCATTGTCTTTTGTTTCGTATGTTGCACTTACTGTACTCATTATTTGTCCTGCTGTTTGAGATACTGTGCTATTTAGCTCTGCTCTTGTTGCAAATTGGTCTGTATATAAGTTTTTTATCATCATTCTTGCAAATATGTACGCTTGATTATAACCTAGTACTGATACTGTATAATCTCCATCATATAATAAAATTGTTGGATAATCTAATTCTATTGTTTCTGGTGTTGTTAATAAATATGTTGTTCCATCTGCATTATATCCTACTTTTTTATTTATTACACAAGTTTGTGCATTATAATCTAAAATAAATTCATCATAATAATCTGTATCATAATACAATAAATCCATTGGCAATTCATAATCTGTATATTCTGTTTTTGTCTGCTCATCTTCTATATATGTTCTTGTAAATCTTATTGTTCTTATTGGCATATATAAATCATCACTAGGATATAAATTGTCGCTAGGATATAATAAACTTATATTTTTTATTATTGGATAAACTACTACTCTTATTGGCTCACTTTGATTGACATTTTCTATTGTAACACTACCAGTTTCGCTTTCTTTACTTTCTGTTATATCTGCTATATCACTTATTTCACTTCTTAACTCATCTACTGTTTGTTCCACTTGTGATATTTTTTGATTTTGTTCTGTTACATTTTCTACTACACTTTCTATTGTTTGATTTTGTTTATCTACTATAATATATGTTTTATTTATTTGTCTATCTGTTTTATCGGCTTTCTCATAATCTGTTTCACTTTGTTCTGGCATATCTGTATGTATTAGTTCTTCTAATCCTGATGTTACATTTATTTCATCATTTAACATCATACATTTATAAGTAGTTTCTCCAATTTGTATATTATAAATGTCATATATGTCATAATAGCATATTCCTGTACTTGTAAAATCATTTATATAATATTCTAATCCATCTAGTGCATATAAAATACCTTGTAAATAATCGCTTCTGTCATTCCAATTCATTATTTGATTATCTACTATTTTTACTTCACAAAGTCCATCTTCTAATACACTTTCTTCATCTCTTAAATATACATTATCACTTTCTCCTGCTCTTGACAATACTATTGAATTTATTTTACCATATTTTTCTCCAAAATTTACATTTACATCTTTTAAATATTCTTCATTAATTGTATCTCCTGTTGTGTTTGGATATCTTACTTCAATTTTATCATCTTCATCTAAACATATTATACTTCCTGTTGCTTGTGCTATTTCATCTAATATATCTCTATATGTGTATTCTAATCCTACATATAATTCTTGATTTATGTATAAATCTTGATTATAGAATGTTCCGCTTTTTACAGTTAGCCCTATTTTAGTTGCTAATGCCGTTAAATAATCTTTTATTTTTATAGGATATGTAACACCTAAATTTTCATTTTGTTTCATTGAATATACTAATTTATCATAACAAGTTAATTTATATGTTCCTAAATCTTCTTGTTTTTCTGATTTTGTTACTACATAATTTCCATAGTCTAGGTATTCATAATTTCCTTCTACTTTTATTCCTAATTGATAATTTATAACTGTTCCAATAGGTATGTCAACAGAAGTTTCTACATCTAGTTGTTTCATTACTGATTTCAATATATTTCCTTCAAATAAAGGTGTTACAGAATATAATTCATCGTGTAATGTTGTGTTTCCATAAGTAATAATACTGTCTATTTCTTTTCCCATTGTTTTAATTACTTGTTTTAATCCACTTGTATGCTGTTTCATCTATGCCCTCTTTTCTGTCGATATAAATGAACATTCAAAGCTGTCGTTTTTATCAACTATTTTTCTATTTTCATAACTCCAATCTCCTGTATATGTTGTTAATGTTACAAAGTTATTTTTCGTTGGGTCATAATATGTAAGTGTTTGATTTGCACTATCTAGGATAGGTGCAATAATATTCATTTCTGCTTGTGTTAATTTTCTAAATGTTAATGTTATTTTAGGAAATATACCTACTAATGTTCCGTGTCATTTTTCCTGCTAAATTTCTTCCTGTATCTTTTCCCCATAGTTTATTATAATCATATTTTGCACTTAATAAATATTGTCCCATATTTATATTGTTTAGTGTAATTGCATTTCTATTAATAAACATTTACTGCACCTCCTATAAATTGTAAGCAAAATCTTGCTCACTTTGTATTTGTTTTAATTCTCTACTTATTACTCTACCATTCATTGAATTTACTATGTTAGCATTTACTGTAATATATTTTCCTATTGTTCTTCCTAATTCTTCCATAGCTTGTTTATCTGTTAATGGTACAACACCTTCTCTACCGCTTTCTCCTGCTATTGCACTTCCTACTAATGTGCCAGTATTTGGCATATTTATAATACCACCAGTTTTCAAATAAGGTATTTGTGGTAAACTTATGGGTCTCATAGTAATAAATGGTTGTATTCCCATTATATTTATTGTTCTTATAGTATTTAACATTCTATTAATTTGCTTAAATGGTTCAATTAATATTTTATTTATTCCATAAATTAAATTATTAACTATTCTTTTAAATGTTTCTGCTATACCATTTTGTATTCCTTGAAAAACAGAGCCTCCTGACGAAAATATATTTTTAACATTTTCCCAAGCAGTTGAAAATGTATTTTGAAAAAATTCTCCTACTTTTGAAAACGCATTTTGTATGCTTTCCCAAGCTTGTTGTGCTCCAATAGAAATATTATTCCAAGCTTCTGTAAAATATATCCCTATTTTATCCCATAATCCTTTTATTCCATTTACAAATCCATCAACTATATATTCTCCTAATTTTTCTGTTACTTTTGAAGGACTGTTTATATCAAACAATTTTCTTACCGTAATAACAAAAGAATTAAATATTACTTTTCTAATCCATTCAGGCCAATCTTTAGTTTTTTCTTCTACTCCTTTCATAAATCCTACAATTATTTGCATTCCTGCTAATTTAAAACTTAAAATAAAATCTTCTACAATTTTATGACATGCATCTTTTAATTTTTTAACTTGAGGACTGCTTTCCTTTAATCCTGTCCATTGTAAAGTAAAGTCAAACCAAAAATCTACTTTTTCTCTAAATCCCATATTATCATAATCAACACCCATTAATTTCGCAATTTTTTTATTTTGCTCCTCTTGTTTTTCAACAGCCCATACAGTAAATACTATTAAAGATAAAAGAATTGCTACTGTCCAAGCAACAGGACCTCCAAACAATAATCCTGCTCCTACACCTGCTAATGCTGCACCTCCTAATCCTTTTAATAAATTTTCTGCTGATAAATCTCCTTCTAGCATTTTATTTACAGAACCGTATGCCAATGTTATACCTGTTATACTTAATGTTAATCCTGCTAATATTGTTAATCCTTTACTTAAATCTTTTACTACACCGATATTATTTAAAAATTCTATTACATTGCTTCCTACTTTCCAAGCTGCCATAGCTCCTACGATTGTTAATATTACATCTTTATTCTTTATTAATTCTTTTAACCATTGTGGTAATTCTACATTAGTATCTCCTAAATCAAAACTTGGCGTTGCTGTTCCTACGCTTGTTCCCGTTTCTGATTGGTCTGTTAATATATTTATTTCATCAAATCCAACTAATTGTTTCTTTATTTCTTTTACTGCTTTTCCTACTCCGTTTGCATTTTTTTTCATTTTATTAAAAGCTTCTACGCTACCATTTGCAAATAAATTTACTCCAAACCAAGCTTGTGCTATTGCATTTATATATTGTAATAATTGTGCTGCTAACTGTACTATTTCTTTTAATACGGGTGCTATTGCCTGTGTTAATGCAAATCTTATATATTCCAAATTTGCTGCATATTGCTCATCGTAACTTGCTAAATCACTTGAAGCTCTTCTTAATGCCATATATGCACTTCTTATACTAAATATTCCTAATGCTAATCTTGTTGCTTTTTTTATTGCTTTTTCAAAAGGAGAAGCCATTCCTTTAAAAGCATCACTTAAATTACCTGATTTTTGTAATTTCATTTTTTGATTATATAAACCAACTAATTTATTTCTAGTTTTTTCTAATTCTACCTCTACTTCATGTATATCTTGAGGACTTAAACCAATATCTTTTGGAGAATTAGCTATTTTTTCTAAATCATTGATTTTTCTTTCTAAATCAAGAATTTGTTTATCAAAACTTTTTGTATCTAATTCAGTTCCTATTTTAATATAACCATCCATATTTCCTCCTTTCTACCATTCTATACCTAATTGCTTATAAAATTCTTTTGCACTTTCTTCTTGCTCTTTTGTCATTTCTTTTTGTTGCTTATTAGTACAATATTTCTCTTTTAATTCCTTTTGTGCATTTATAATCTTTTGTCTTTCTTTACTATCTTTTATTTTACTTGCATCTTGATTTAAAACTAATATTATTCTATTTAATATACAACAATTTCCAAATTCGCTAGTGCTTAAATTCTCTAAATCATTATAAAAATCATACCAATGTAAATAATCTTTTTCATAAGGGTCATAATTATAATCAAATTTAAACGAACTTTGTATTAAACCTTTACATTTATTAAAATCTAATTCATATTTGTCGTTAGGTTGCGTTTTAAGGCTTTTTTCTTCCTTGCCTAATGATAAATATTTCATACCCAATTCAAGTAGTCTCTGTTTATTTTCACAGTCTAAACCAGTTTCTCCAAATAATTTGTATATTATAGCAAGTGGTCTTTCTATATCTCCTATATTTTCATCTATTGCTATTTTATTACATTCTAAAGCTACTCTAAAATCTGTGTTTATTTTATATTCTACATCATCTACTTTAACATATTGTGGTTTATTCAATTACATCATCTCGTTTATCACTATATTTTTTCATTATTTTTTCTTTAATATTTTCTGCATTAATTTTTAATTTTGGTATAATTACTTTTTCTATTATTTCATCTATTTCTTCTAATGTTCCCCAACTTAATTGTCTTCCGTTAAGTAATTTTTCTACTCCTCTTTTTCCTAAAAACATATTATATATTTCTACTTCTTTTTTATAAAATATATTCATTGCTTTTATTTTTTCTTCTTCATTAGAACTTAATAATTTCTTTCCTTTGTGGTCTTCTTTCTTATCTATAATAGTAAATTGATTTTTTAAAAATGCCCTATTTTTTTTATCTTCTTCTATTATTTGTTGGTATCTTAATGGAAGTTCTATATCTTCTAAATTAAATTCTAAAAACTCCCCTGTGTCATTTCCTTCTTCATCTATTATTCCTAATCTTAATATATCTTCATTTCTTTTTAATTGAATTACATTATCGCTTTTGATATTCATCTCTGCTTCCATAACTTTAATTCCTCCTCTTTCTTATTAAAAAAAGGCTAGGCAAATATATTTCTGCCTTCGCCTTTATTGATTACTTAATTATAAACTTGCTGCTGGTGTAAATGTTGGTACTCCATCAGCTATTGCAACTGTTCCTTCAGTAGCATCTCCATCATAATATATATCATATTCGATTTCTTCTCCTGAATAACTTGTTACTGTGATTATTGCATCACTTAATTTTGCAGGATAATTTCCTACTGTTCCACCCCAAGTATCAACATCTAATATTTTTGTCTTATAGTTTAGTTTATCTCTTCCTGCTGCTACAAATGCAAATTCTGGGTCATTTTTGTAACATTTTTGAGTAACTGAACCTTGTTTTTGATTAGATGTATGGTCGTTTCTTGCGTTATCTTCTACAATCCATTTTTCTGTATCTACTTGTGGATTGTATGATACTGAATATTCATCAATTCCTACTCCTAATACTGCCCATGTTCTATTTGTTCCTGCTGGTGTTGTATCTAGATAAGTAATAAATTGACTTCTTTTAATTTTTTCAATATTGTCTGGTATTACTGCTAATCCCATATTTTATTCCTCCTCTTTTTTAAATTTATATATTGGTTTTTTAAAATAATCTTGTATTTGCTTTTGTGTTAGAGGCTCAATAAAACCTCTTTCATTTAATTTATTTAACTGTTCTATATTCTCTACTTCTATTTCATCGCCTTTGTCATAGAATATTCCATTTAATTGGCAACTTATTTTTGCTATTGGTTTCATTGCTTTACCTCCTTTTTATAAACTTACTATTGGTATATCATAATTGCTTAAATCTTCTCTATATTGTATTTCTATTTGTATATCAAATTCTGCTGTATTTGTATTTGCATTATTCATTGTTCCACAATTTAAGCATTTTATACTTTCTATACCTTCTATATTTGGTAATATATTTTTTTCATTATTTGACTTTATTAACTTTTCAAATGTTTCATAAAAGCCTATATTTTCTATATTAGATACTACATCTGCACTATAATTCATTCTACTTCTAAATGAATATACCTCTCTGTGCATAATATCTCCAATTATCCAATTTGATGCACTTGTTTCTGTTGGTATTTTATCTAATGAATAATTATTAATATCGTTACTTAAGAAATTAATATTCACTTGTTCGTATTGTGTATTTAATCTTTGAATTATATCAAATAAATATGCTCTTAATTTAGTTATTCTTAAATTATCTATTTCCATTTACATACTCCTGTACTTCTCTTATTACTTCTTGTCCTTCTGCACTCCACATTCTTTTATCCCAATATGGACCTGTACCTGGTGTTGTATAATTCCTTACTGGACTTCCATGTACAACTCCTATATATTGTGCATGTGCATAATTGCTTTCATAAGTAATATAATTTGCACCTTTGTCAATGATATCTCTTAAATTTCCTATGTCTTTTGGTACATATTTATCCATATGTCTATAACAAGTATCTGTGAAAAATCTTTGAACTCTACCATTTGGCTCTATTCCTAAATTAGCTTTAATCGTAGATATTGGCTTCATTTTCATTTTATCTTCCTCCTAAATGAATATGTGGATTATTTCCAAAATCATTTATATTTATACTTGTTACATTGTAATATTCAACATCCTTTAAATCACTTTGCTTAGAAATATCATCATGTTGGCCTATTGCAATTATATCTCCTATTTTAAATATAGTAGTGTCTTGAACTATTTCCATTGGTATTCTTACATTTACATCATTAGCATTTTCATATCCTTTATTTATATTGCTTCCTTTTCCACCAAATACCCATACATCTTCAAATAATACTCTACTCCATTCTTCTAAATGTGTTGTATTATTTAATATCTTGTGATAATAAGTTATTTTTTTATTTGTTATCATAACTTACACCCCCACATACAAATATGGTGTTCCATCTTCTAATTTACATTCTGCTAAATATGTTTTTATAATACCTTTTATTTCGTTTATTTTAGCTTTTGAGACATTTTCTGTTGCTTTGCTATAACTTATACTATATCCATCTGTATTTTCACTAGAAATTGATTTATTTTGATTATCATAAAAGCTATATGTATTTAATAGTTCTATTAGTTTATAGTCACATACTTTTACTTCGTTTATTTGTGTATCTAAATTTTCTAATCTTCCAAATGTGTATCTATCTATATTCTTTTTGGCTTCTAATTCTAATAAGTTAAAAGGTGTCTCTTCAAGAGTACCACCTAACCCTTTATATTCTGCATAAGTTAAGTAATGTTTTGTAAACTCCATTGTAGACACCTCCTATATTATAAACTAGCTACTGCTCCGTTATAGAATATTAAATCTTCCATAACTGCTTTTGTTCCTTTATAAGCGAATAGTCCAAATGCTGTTGCATCAGATAATTCTACTTTCTTTGGCTCATATATTGATGTCATAACTGGTTGAGCAACTGCTCCTCTTACCATTACAACATAGTTAATTCCTGTTGGTAGGAATACACTTGAATAAATATTAACATTATTGAATGTTCCTTGTTCATAGTTAGGTACAACACCTAAATTGTTTGAATTTGAAATTGAGTTAATTTTATTTCTTAATTTTCCATATGTTTTTGGACTAGCTACTATTTCAATCATATTTCTTGGTACACCATTTACAAAGTCGTTTTTAACTGTTTCAACTTTTTCAATAGCTTCTTCTATTTCATCTTCTATTGATGGTGTTCCTTCTGGAGAGAATGATGTTCCCTCTGTAACAGCTTCCATAAAGAATTTGCTATCTAATTCTCTTGCTAATGCATCTTGATGATTTCTTGTTCTTCTTTCAATTAAACCACCAACGCCATATGTTTTAAGGTCTTTTTCTTCTACTTCTTCAATATACTCTGTGTTATCATCAATTGGAATAACTACTGGTTTTACTTTTATAGCTTGACCTTTTTCAGCTGCACGAGCTGTACCATAAGCGTTTCCACTTACATTTACAAATCTTTTAGCTTCTACTGTACCAGAAGTTGGATCTCCTGATAAATCTGTATTTTTTAATCTTGAAGCTAATGTTATTGCTTGGATATTTTCAATAACTTTTCCATATTCTTCTGCTAATTTGTCTTTAGCACCATTTTGTAATTCTATGCTTAATGCATCAATTCTTGCCATTTAAAATTCCTCCTTTAAAATATTAATGGTATTTCTTTTTTGTTGTTATCTTCTTCGCTGTCTCCCATTCCTGCCATATCTGGCATTACATTTGGACTAGCAAAGATGTCTGACTTATCTTTTGTCATTTCTTCAAATAAGTCTTTTGCTGATTTTCCGCCATTAGCATCTTTTAAAGCTGTTTTTATATCATTAATTATTGCATTTTTTGTATATTCATTTACGAATTGTTTATCTCCAAATGCTTCAATAATATTATTTGTTAAGATTTCATCATCTTTTCTTGCTTTTTCATCTGCTAATCTTTGTTGTTCTTTTGCTTCCATATCAGCTATTGTTTGTTTTAGATTTTCTATTTCATCTGATTTAGGAGCTTTATCTATTTGACCTTTTAAATTATCAATAGTTGATTTATATTCTTCAATATCTTTGTTAAATTTTTCTTCAACTTTTTCAGTTTCAGTTTTTACACTTTTGCCGTGTTCGGCTAATATTGATTTAATTTCTTCTTTTGATAATTTGATTTTATCTTCTCCTATTTCTAAACTTTCTAAAAAATCCTTCATAATATCTCCTCCTCGATTTTTTCAAGTGGTCAACTCCACCATAGATTTAATATCGTTGTAATTTTACGGACAAATTACTAAACCTATATAAAAAACACCAATCCTATTTGGATTGATGCTCTTTTTTCTGGCATTCGATTTCATTTATCTGTTTACATTTATTACATTTTACTTGTACTACTCCTATGTATTCGCCTTTGAATAATAGTTTCTTACAATTTTGACATCTAAATTCTATCATTAGTTTACCTCACTTACATAATAACATAACACTTATTTTTTTGCAATAGTTTTTTTAGATTTTGTTTCTTTTTTAGTTGTTGTTTTTGTTGCTACTTTTTTTGGTGCTTCTTTTTCTTCTTTTAATTCAATTACAACTTTTTTTGCATTTTCAAATTCATCTTCTTCAGGTATTATTCTTATTACTTTTACAAATGCTCTTTTTAATGCATTTGCACCTAATAAATAGTCTGCTAATTCTTTATCACATTCAAATATATCTCCAACAAATAATCTTCCTTTTTCTTCTCTTGACTTTCTTTGAATGTTTTTTAATTCATCAAATCTACCTAATGTAAATTCTTCAATAACTTCTACTTTTATCATTTGTTCCACCTCCTTTTTATATATCTTTATATTCCATTCTGTATGTATTTAATTTATTCTTTTTTATCCAATAATAAAACAATCTTTCTATTAAATGCCCTATCATTCTTTTTTGTAATATATTACTATCATTTTGTACAAATTCTTCTGTTATAGGTATTATAAAACTAAACAACCATTCACAATATTTATCTAATACTTCTTTTTTACAAATAAACATCTCTTTTGGTGCAAATTCTTTTTCTTCAAAATATTTTTTTAATTCTGGTTCTATATTACATAATTTAATATAATATTTATCTAATATAAGTCTTTCTTTATCATTTGGCATTTCTATTCTTAATTGTTCATATATGCCTTTATCAAATACTACATTGTTTGTAATTATAATATCATATTTTTCTAATATTTTTTTAGCATCTTTTAATTTTAAATAATCATCATTATAATAAAAATATCTTCTGTAATGACATAAACCTATTATTTTATCTTTACAATGTTTCCATATATGATATATTCCTGTTGCTTCATTTATATATGGATTTAAACCGTTTATATTATCTAAATCATTATATTTAAACATTTGTCCAACATATAATTCTTTGTAATCTTCTAATACAGGATTATTATATAATTTGTGTTTTATTATATAAATCATTTTTATTCCTCTCTATGTGTTTTTCTCCAAAATAAACTTCCTTCTCTATTTGAATTATAAATATATAATACTCTATCTAAATAAGTTGTTTGCATTTTTTGTACTTCTACTTGAAAATCAACATCTTCTTCTCCCCAAGTTAAATCTTCTCTAAATAAAGGACATACATCTTTTCTATAAATAGCTTTCCACATTGCTGGATTAGTTGGTCTACATACTACTTGATTTTCACTTAATCCTAACCAATTAAAATTGATAACTTCTGTTCCATATTTGTCTATTGCATTTAATAATACATTAATATAATCCATTGTTACTGTATCATCACAATCAATAAATCCTATATATTTTCCTTTTGCTATTTTTATTCCTTTATTTCTTGTTTTAGCAGTACCTTTGTTTTCTTGATGTATTACTTTTATAAAATCACTATTAAACTTATCTAGTCTTTCTTCATTGCAACCATCATCTATTACTATTACTTCTGTTTCATCTGTTAATTGGACTTCTAATCCTTTTAATAATAATTCCATTAGTTCATAAGTTTCAAAATAAGGTATAATTAAACTCAACTTCACCATTGGTTATCTCCTCCCATATTCATTTCATTTCTTGTTTGTATTACCGCTTCTTTTAATATTGCATCTATTTTACTATCTTTTCCTTCTTCTCTTAATTGCAATTCTAATGTATCTGCATAATGTCTTATTGTACTTGTTTTCCATAATATGTTTTTACTTCTTTCTGTTGTTACTGATTTTGTATTCATTCTATTCCATACATATATTGGCCTTTGTAATAATTCAAAACTATCCATATAAATACATATTTTTCTATGTTGATTTCTATCTTCTTTTAATGTGCCTTCTGGAAATAAACATTCTTGTCTAGTTGCTAATTCTTTTTTTATTACTTTACCACAACTACCACTCCAACCTATTATTGCATCATATTTATTTTTATATGTTGGTTTATAATAATCCATTGTTTTTCCATTTTGATATAATGACATCCCTATGAATAATACATCAGGATTTCTTTTTAATGACTTGTTTATATCTTCTAATACTTTATTATCTAATAACCAATCATCACTATCTACATACCATACATAATCAACATCATCTGACAAATGTAAATATGCTTCATTTCTTGCTCCACCATTTAATCGTTTCTGTTTTAACTTAACTATTTTAATTGGAATTTTATCCACATACTTTTCCACTTTATCCACACTATTATCTGTACTACAATCATCAACAAATATTATTTCATAGTTCTTATAGGTTTGTTCCAATATGCTATCCAGACATTTACTGATCCATTCTTCATAGTTACAATTTGGTATTATTATTGCTATCTTCTTGTCTTTTATCTCTGGCATTTTATACCAGTCTTTTTCTTCTATATTTGCTTTTTTAATACATCTTATATTGTACTTGCTTAAATTTATATCTACTTCATCTATGTAATCTTTATGAATGCAATTTAGATTTAATTCCAATAATTCTTCTATTGGTTCTTTGTCAAATACATAGATATATTCATATTTTGTAAAGTCCTTTATTTTATCTATACAATTTTTATCTATTGCAACTTTCATACATTCTTCCTCTTATTTTATTTTTCTATACTTTTTTATCTTGCCATTTATAACTATTTGATTATTTACTAATAATACTTCTTCAATTTCTATATTGCTTCTATCAAATATTATTTCACTTTCCCATTTATTTTCTGTTACAAATGCTTTCGTTCCTTTATCCACTTTTAACTCTAACTTTATTTGTTTATCCATTACATCAACATATGGACTATAGTTAAGACTTGTTGATATAAATCCATTTTCGTTTATTTCTTTTAGAGCTTTTATGTTTTTAAAATCTCTTGTAATATCTCCTTGTCCCATAATAAACTCTCTTGGACTTATTTTATCTTGTAACCAATCTCTAGAAACATATCTTGTAACTATCATATCTTCTGGTATAGAATTGTTATTTATTGCTTTTTTCATATGTTCTATTGTTTTATCATATTGTGATAGTTCTTCTTTTGAATATTCTTGTCTTGTATCTGGATATCTCATTATTTTATTAATGTCTGTGCTTCCTTTATCTGAATTTATATATCCATATTCATTTAATATTCTATCATTATTTGACCAATCTGAACGATATATAACATTTCTTGTTTCTTCAGTTATATTTTTTCTATTTGTTTCTGTCATTCTATCATAATCTTCATCATCTTTTAAGTTATCTATTGTATTGTATCTTCTATAATTTCTTATTTTTTCTACTTTTGTTCTTACATATCCTGATACTGACATTCTTTGTTTCTTTGGTTTTAATCCACTTATTTTACATAGTTCATCATACTTATGTGTTAAAGCTGTTATTTTTTTTTGGCTTTCTCCTACAAGTTCCATGTCTCCACTTGCTTTTGCTAATATCTGTGTATCTTTTTGTTTTCTTATTTCCGTTTCTATTCTTCTTTGTATTTGTGTACCCTCATAATTAGTATAATGTTTTCCTTCAAATTCAAATCCTTTTATATTATTTTCTTCTATTTCTTTTAATTGCTCTTCTGTATATTGTGGCTTACTTACTCCCAATACTACTGGAAATGCTATATGTCTACAATTATATTCGCTTATATGTCTTTTATCAGCTCCATTATATTTATGCCCTTTATAATCTTTTGCTATTCCACCTGCTTGTAATTCTTCATATTCTTCATTACCGAATTGTCTACCTTGTATATCTGCGTGGTCTGGTGCTGGATTAATATGCACACTTATTTCTATACCATCTGCCCCATATTCTTGACCAAATCTTTTACTTGTTTCGTTATTAAGTTGTCTTATTCCATCTAACATATTTTGCCTTACAGAACTATCTAATCTTCTTTTATAACCGCTTCTATATTCTACTAAACCATTTCCACCTAATTCTTTTAATGTATTGCGCATAGAACTATAAAAATCTTGTTTTCCTTGTATTACACTTAATATTGCTTTATCTATTGTATCATAATATGCTTGTTGTAATGGTTTGAATTGTCCATCTATTACTAATCCTACCATACTTGCATTTGCTATATTAATATATGTATTTGCTGTTAATGTTGCTATACTTTTTACTTGATTTTGTAGTGCTATATCTTTGCTATATGGTATAAAATCTTTACCTCTATATTTATAAAACTCTTTTGCAAATTGTTTATTTTGACTTGCTACTTCTTCAAATATCTTATATATATCTTGTACATTCTTTCCACTTACTTTTGCTAATGCTTTTGCTATTTCCTCATAACTACCACCATATTTTAATATCTGTGATACTTGGTATGCTTGACTTGGAGTTAATGTACTTATCTTTTTTATAGCTTCCCCTATTTTTGTTAAAATAGTTTCATTTACATCTTTTATTCTATCTACTAATCGCTCTGCTAATCTTTCTTCTGTTTCTTGACTTAACATAGGATTACCTCCTATTAACTATAAATTCAAATAATCATCTTCATAATAATCTCTACTGCTTGTGTATTTTTGTGTTATTTTTCTTAATTCTTCTTTTTTCTTCATTCTACTTGGCTTAAATGTTATAGCTTTTACTTCGCAATCTGTTTTTAAGTTATCTACAAATTCTACTTCACATTCTTTGGTTAAATCTATTCTTTTTATTAATTTATCTTCTTTCATTGTTTTATTAATAATCATTAATGAATAATATTCTCCTTTTTTTAGATATTCTACAAATCTTTCCGCTTCTTCTTGTGTTTGTTTCTTATCTATTAACACCATTCCACTTATTTTATGATGTCCATATATATTATACATTTGTTATTCTCCTATTAAATCTTCTACACTTGGTTCATTTGCTTTTATTTCTTCTATTGCTTTTTGACTTTCTTCTAATGTTTCATCTGGTTTTAACCATTGTCTTACTTCTATATCTGATACTATACCTTTACTTTGTGCTGTTATTAATTGATTAAATGCTTCTTGACTATCTTCTAATAATGAATAATCCCAATCAAATGATATTTCATAATCTCCTTGTGGGCTTAAATTGTATGCATTTGCTAATACATTCGCTGAATATAAAAAGTCTTCCATTGCTTTTTCTATATTACTTCTCATATCATCTACTATTGTAAATGTATCATACATTGCTCTTCTTACTTCTGTTGCTGTTGCGTTTTGTGTTTGCACATTACTTATTATTCCTGCACTTGTTCCTATCTCATGCTCTAATCTTCTATATAATTCTTCTAATCTATCAGTATAAGGTCTAAATGCTGGGTCAAATACTTCCCAGAAACCATCTTCTCCTGCATCTACTTTCTTAAATAGTCCTGTTGTTGGTAGTGCATCTTTGCCATCAAACATTGTTACATCTGCTCCAACAAATGCTTGTTTTAATGTATATTCCCTATATAGTTGTTTCATTGTATCTTTTATTTCTGCTATTGTACTTTCACAACCATATGTAATTGGCACACCATATTTATCGTTACCTTTTCTATTATTTATTGGACTTTTAATGTATCCAAATAATACTCTATCTACTCCTGTTATAACTTGTTTTTCTTGTATATTCTTCCAAAACTCTGGTGCAGGTATTTTCTTTCCATCTTCATCACTGAATTGTTGTGTTATTACTATATTACCATTTTCTACTTGATAATTTGTCCATCTTAAATATGTCTTTGTTCCTATTGTTCCTGTTATTGTTTTCTTTTCTGCTAGTACTGTTGCCCCTGTTATGTTTTCTCCTTCTGTTTCATCAATTGTTAATCTGTTTTGTGGTACTACTGAATAATAAATCTTTCCACCTTTTACATATGGTACTATTATTGCTCCACCATATCCAAATCCCATTGATACAATCTTTTTGGCTTTTTTCCACATACTTTGTGTTGTGTTATTTAATAGCTCTGTTCTTGCATTTTCTCCTGTAATATTAACATTACTGTCATTGATTACATAGTTTGCTAGTTTGTTACTGAATATTGAGTTGAAGTTTATATCATCTATTGCCTCATATTCACTAGCATATTTTTGATTGTCCTCTACTTCTTTTTGAGTAGTTTGTGTTTGAATACCAAATATATTAAGTATCCACATTATTAAATTTTTAAACACTTTCTATTCCTCCTTTTGTGTTTTTATATATTAATCTATGATACTCTTTTTCTTTCCGTTACATCATTTATTTGTCTCATAAACTTTGTGAACGAATATTCAAAAGCGTCCATAGTATCAATATCACTTGTAAAATCATCTAGTCTTGTATCTTCTTTTGCATCTTCATCCCATAATGCACTTGATACCGCTTCTACGAATGTCTTACATTCTTCTTCTATATACCATAACATATTATATGCTATCATTGTTCTTTCTAAATCTATTCTATCATTAATTGGTTCTTTTATGCAACCCCTTACTAATGCATTTATTCCTCTTTCTGTTGCTCCTTTTCTTAAACCTCTTATAAGTACTACTTCTTCATTATCTGGGAATATATAATCTATATTGCAATTATATTTGTATTCCATCTTTTTTGCAAATTTTATTTCTAATTCAAATAAGTCATCTGGATCTATATCTCCCATATGTTTTTCACTACCTAATACTATTATGTTTTTAAAATCATAAGCTATTCTAGTACATACAAATGCCTGTCCTGATTTATTTCCACCATAGTCTATTCCTATTATTGTGTATCCTTCTGGAAGCGGTTTATCTTTATCCCATATATATTTCTTTGGATTATCTGCAAATCTTCTGTAAATTAAACCTTCTGCATTACACCATTGTCCTAGTATAAGTCTATTATAATATACTGTGCCTTCATATTCCTTACATAGATTATCAACAAATTCTTTACTTAAAAAAGGGTTATCGAATATCGTATAGCTTTGCACATACGCATCAATCCCCTTTTCTTCTATCTTATCTAAAAAATCTGTTTTTAACCAATGTGTGTTACTCTCTGGGTTTAATGCTCCATCAAAACAACTATATGGTTTATCTAATGAACCTTGTATCATTATAAATACATCTTGATGCCATTTTGCAACCTCATCTCCATAAGCATATTTTATTGAAGTACCTTGTATCTTGCTTACTTGACTTATCTTCTCACATCCTAAACAATATACTTCTTCTCCAAATAAATATGCTATATTTTGACTATTTATACTTGTTATCATTTCTTTGCTGTATATCTCTCTTAATGGTTGCAATACATTTCTTTCTATTGTTCCTTTTGATACTCCAAATATAACATTAAGTCCATCTTTACCTTTTCTTTCGATTATTCTTTTTGGTATCATATAAAGAATATCTAAATATGTTTTACCACATCTTCTCGCACCGTACTTTTAAATTATATCTATGATTAGCATTTCTTATATATTCTTTTTGCTTATCACTTATTATCATTTATTTGCTTCTTCCTCTATTTTATTTAATAATTCTTCTACCTTAACAAGTTGTTTGCTTTCTACTTCTATGTTATCTCTTTGTTTTAGGTATTGTTTTCCTAACCATATTGCCATAGTTGGATTTTTTTCTGCTTGTTGCATTTGATATCTTCTTAATGCTATCTTGCCACCTTCTTTTTTTTGCTCGTAAATAGTGACAAAGTCTGTCCCATAAGTTTCCTCACACCATCTTAATAAAGTTCTATCATTTACTTCAAACCAACTTGCTATTTCTGTTTTAGTACATTGCATTTTACACAATTGTTCAAATTGGTGTTTATCTATTTTTATTTGTGCTTGTTTTATTTGTCCTTTTGCCACTATATCACTTCCTTTTTAATTTAATTTTATAGCTTTTTCTCCTGTAAAGTTTTCCCATCTTTCTATTATTACATCAATATATTTTGGTAAGTATTCCATCATATAACATTTTCTATTTAATTGTTCACAAGCTATTAAAGTACTACCACTACCACCAAATAAATCTATTACAATCCCATTTTCATTACTTGATATTTGAACTTCTTGAGAAATTAATTCTACAGGTTTTGGTGTTGGATGATTAGCGTTTTCTTTTTCCTTATTCACTCTTGAATACTCTAAACATCTTGAATAATTTACATTTTTTAAACTATTATGCCAAATGGCATTTTTTCTAAACAATAACAAATATTCAATATCGCATCTATGATTGTCTGCAAGTGGAAAAGCGGCAGGTTTTTTCCAAACCAATATATTTGAAGCAAGTTTATTTTCTCTTGCCCACAAAAGATAATCTAATACTAATTCTTTATTGCAAAAAATATAAGCATTAAATTTATTATTTTCAAATACCTTTGGCAACACTTTTAAAAAATTTTGTGGCTCAAAATCAGAAATAAATGCAATATCTTCCATTGTTTTTTTTAGTTGTTTACCTATTATATCTTTAAATCCACCTTGTATTTCAATTTTATAAGGTGGGTCTGTAAACACCATATCAGCTTTAACACCATTCATTAATTTTGCAACATCTTCTTCATTTGTACTATCTCCACACATTAATCTGTGATTTCCTAATTGGTATATATCTCCTAATTTTGCTTTTGGTTCTTCTGGTACTTCTGGAACTTCATCTTCTATTATTTCTTTTTCTTCTTCATCTTCTAAATCTAAATCAAATCCAAAGTCTGACATATCTATATTTAATATATCATCTAATTCGTTATTTAAAATATCTAAATCAAAGTCTGAGTTCATAGTCAATTTGTTATGTGCTAATGTATATGCTTTTCTTTCTTCGTCTGACAAATGGTCTAATCTTATTATAGGAACTTCTGTATATCCTAATTCTTTACAAGCTATTAATCTACCATGTCCTTCTACTATTTCATCTTTCCATATTCCAATAGGGTCATCCATACCAAATTGTTCTATACTTTTCTTTATTTGTTCTATCTGTTCTTGTGGATGCAACTTTGCATTATTTTTATATGGTTTTATACTATTGATATCTACATACTCTATTTTTAATTTATCCATCATCTTACCTCTTTCTTTTCTTCTTTTTCTTTATTAAGTTGTTCTAATCTTTCTGTTTTTTCTTTCCATTCTAATTTTTTCTTATACTCATTGTCTATACTTCGTGCTATTCTACTTCCTTTTATTTTCATATTAACACCTTCTTTTGTTTATTATATAGTAAAAGAGTGCTAGTTCCTCTTTTACAATACTTATAATCTATAAGATTGAGGTATGCTTATGTTTTATAGACTTATCATAAGTTAAATATATATTAAAGTGACTAGCACACATTAATATCATTGTTTTAAACTATCTTCTAATGCAAAATCTCTATATTCTATTTCTTGCTTTAATTCATTAATTTGTATTTTATAATTAATATTTTTTAATTTTTCAATTGATATTATTGTTAATGTTATGTCATATATAATAAATATAATTGCTAATATTATTAATATTTTAAATATAATTTTAGACATCTTTATTCCTCCATTTTACTTATCTCTAATATAGTTTCTGGTTCTTTATTTTGTCTATATATTATTCTACTTCCGTCCCATCCTGCTAATATATTATAATTATCATCTTCTATTACTTTATATTTTACAAGTGTATCTGCTATTGCATTCTCTAGGTTTGTCAAATCTCTTTTTCTTTTATCTTTCACATAAAATGTGCATTTTATATTTATTGGATAATTTATTGTATCTTTGCTATATCTCTTTAAAAATACTGCACAATCTTTTTCAAATTGCTTATATATTTCACTTTGTATTATCATAGGTCTCTTTGTATTTCTATTAAAAATTATTCTTTGTGAATTTTTCTTTGAACGAGTTAGTAAAGGTAATTTGATTATAATCATATCTTTTTCCATTTTTATATTTTTCCTTTGTCTCTTTATAATATTTACATTGTTCTTTTCCTACCCAATCAGGTTCAGCTAGACCGTGTACACCCAGTGCATAAATTTAATTCTACCATTTCACAACCATTATTCATTTGTTATCTCTCTTTCTTTTCTTTAATTCTATCATAACTATTTTTAAAATGCAATATTTTTTACACAATAAATAGGAATATATTTTATATTCCTATCTTTCTTTATCAAATCTATTTTTTTTGATGTAATCATTTAATATTTTTATATTTTCATCATAATCTTTTAAAAATTTCATTGTATTTAACAAAATATCTACTTCTACTATCTTATCATATACATCTCTACTTTTATCGTTTCTAACTTTTTCTAATTTTTTAGTAAAAGCATTTTGTATTTCTTCTAATACTTCTTCTTTTGACTTCATTCATTTCCCTCCTATTCTTCTATCTTTTCTACTAATCCTGCTGTAATTAAATCATATAATGTATTTGCTAAAATATTTTCAGTTAATGTACCATAATCATCTATATTTATTTTTCTGTTCCATACATTTATAGTTAATGGTTCATTTATAAGATTTAAAACATATTGTCCTATATCATCATTATAATAAAATCCAAAATTTTCTAATTCTTTTAAATCCACTTCTGGTTTTATTCGTAACATATATCTTAATTCCTTTCTTCTAATAGTTCTTGCAAATATTTTTCTTCTATTTTAGTTAGTTCCATATTATAATTAATTCCATTTCCATATAATTCTTTTTCTAATAATTTACAATAATTAACTCTATACTTTAATCCTTCTAATAATTCTTTATTCTTTTCTTTTTCTTTATTGTATAGGTCTAATAAATGTTCTACTGTTTTTATTTGTGTCCAATTAATTTCACATTGTTCACAAGTAGCAAACTTACATTCTTTACATCTATTTATTATTTCTTTTATATCTTCTATTATTTTTTCATCTTCACTCATTTAATCTAAACACCCCAATTCTTCATATACTCTTAATAATTTTGGACTTTGAATAGCAATCCAATCTACCATTTCTTCATTGTCTGCCCAACTATATGATTTATTACTATTTGTGTCTAAACCACTTTCATATAAAAAGGCATGTACTATTTCGTGTCTTAATATTTTATTTTTAACTTTATTTATTTTTTCTTTTGGTTCATTTTTAAAATATTCTCTTTCTTCTATATTTCCTATTACAATATGTTTTTTATATAAATCTGTATAACCTTCCATTTCATCTAATTTATCATCTTTTAATATGCTTTTATATTCTATCGTATATATAGTTCCTAAAATATTTATTTCACTCATATCTATTTACACCTTTCTAAACATTTTTTATATCTGTTATTTCTTTTTGTAATAAATCATATAATCCAAATTGTTCTAATGTTTGAATAATTAATCTCCAACTTTTTAATTCAGTTTCACTCATATCTATTTATCTCCTTTCTACCAATTTCTTTTATATTCAAAATTTCTAGCTTTTACTTTTGTATAAAATTTCATTCTTTCTAATGGGTCATAAAAAGCTTCTTGTACTTTTTCTATACCTACATTATAATTATCTTCATATTTGGTAATAATTTCTTTAAGTCTTTTATCATCTTCATACATTTCATTTAACCATTCTATTAATTCTTCTTTACTACATTTAATTGCTTTTAACCATTTATCTTTATCCATATTTATTCATCTCCTTCTTGTAATAGTTCTTTATATGCTTCTATTCTTGCTTCTTTTATTAATTCATCTTCTTTCCAAAATTTTAAAAGTTTTTCACATTCTTCTTTATCTTCTTTTTTAGCTACTACTCTTTCCCCTACAGAATATACATCTACAGCTTCTTTAATCCTATTTAATGCTCTTTCCCATTCTTCTATCTTTTTTATTACCTTTGATTTTGGTATGTAAGAAGTATTTACAACTTTTAACTGTCCTTTTTGTGATAATATTTTTTTATTTGCTATATTTAATTGTTTTTGTTGTTCTTCAATGTGTTCTCTTAATTTTTGATTTTCTATACCTTCTCTAATTGCATTATTTAATGCTTCACAATTTTGTGCTGTACAACAACTTATTTTTGTTAATTCTGCGTATTTTTTATATTCTTCTAATTCTTTATTTTTATTTTCAACTTCAATTCTTTTATCTTTTTCATAATTAAAAATATCTTCTAACTCTTTATTTCTTTTTATTAGATTTTCTATTGCTTGTATAAGTTTTTCTTCATCACATACAATTAAATCCATATATTGTATTTTTAATTCTTCTTTAAATTCTTCTAATACTTTTATATCTTCTTCCATTTCTACACCTACCTTATTTTTCTTTCTTGTAAAAATAAATCTCCTCTATATTCGTTCCATTCTTCAACTGCTTTATATGGTATTCTTCTACTTCTTGTTCTTGTTTTACAATTATTGCATTTTACAAAATAATTTTTATGATTTGCTACTCCTTTTATATAATAACTTTTCATACTAGCATCACTACCACATATACATTTCTCTGGAATTATCTTTCTCATATCTACACCTCATACTTTACTTGATTAAATTGCTCTTTTGTTACAACACTTTTTATTTGTTCATTTATTATTGGAATTAAAGCCAATTTTTGTTCTTGATTTTCTGTATATACTGCTTTAATAGGTGCTTGTACTATATCTATAATTTTACTTTCATTTACATAGTCGCCTTCTTCTATTAGGTCTATTATATTTGGACTATGTTTTTTTATATGTTTTTTATTAAAAAAGTAACCATTATCATTATATCTATTAAGTTCATACCATTCTTCTTCTGTATTTTCTAGTTTATAATAATCAATATCTATATCATAATTATCGCTATTTCCGTCTATAATTTTAAATATATTCCCGTTATAAGTTCTACAATATTCTCCGTACTTTTATTTCTTCCATATTACCACCTACTTTTTAATTTTTTTAAATTTATTTTTTCCCCACATACTGGACAATAATTAAATTTATTTATATTAGTGTTTTTACGACCATCAAAGTAATCTTCTATATTTTTCTTTTTCATAAGTCCATTAACAAAATCTTGCCCATAATTATTAAAAGCATATTCATAAGTTTCATTATATTCTTGTATTTTTTCTTTTAAATCTTCAAATGTAATTAAAGTTGTATCTTCATAATCTAACCATTGTCCTATTATACATTTATGTTCTTCCATAATTTACTCCTCTCCTAATAATTCACTTAATATCTTTATTGCATATTTTATTGCTGTCTTTGTTCTTTCTCCATAATTATTTAATGCTAAATCATCTATTAATTTTATTCTTTTTGCTTTTATTTTTTGCTTTGATATATAATTTTCTTTTATGTTTTCTTCTTCCATAATCTTTCTCCTAAAATACTTTTAATTTAAACAATACTATTACCGCTTCATTTGTTATTTTTGTTTTAATTTTATATTTTTCTATTATTCTGTTTTTCATTTGGTCTGTTCCCCTTCTTAGTGCTCTTTCTGTTGCTGATATACTACAATTATGTTTCTTTGCTAAATATTCATATTTATCCATTATATTCGGACTTTTAATTTTATTTTCATATTCTGCTAATAATAATTCTAACCAATACTCAATTGCTTCTCCTTTTAACGCTAAATCTAAATCTATTAATTCATCTACTATTTTATTTTTTATATTAACCATTTTACTCCTCCTAATTTGCATAAAATTTGCTTAAATTTTCATAATTTCTTTGATTATAATCTTGAAATTTCTTTTTATCTTCTATTTTTGTTATACTATATTTATTCCAAGTTAGTAATTTTTGTTTCCAATTCTTTACTTTATTTCCTTTACTATCTATCCAATTTCCTTCTGTAAAGTATTCATAAAATTGTTTTCCATCTACTTTTAATTGTTTTTCTTGTATATATTTATTTATCTCTTCCAAAGTTGGATTTTTCTTTATATTATTATTTATATTATTTATTATATTATTATTTATTATTTTATTATTAGTTAAACTTTGTTTAACGGGTATTAAACTTTGTTTAACGGTATTAACTTTTTCTAAATTTACTGTATAATTACAATATTTTATATTATTTATTTCTGTTTCTTCTTTAATAATAAACTCTTTTTCTACTAAACTTTTTAAATTTTTCATACACCCTTGTTTTGTAGAATTAGTCCAATCAGCTAAATATTGTAATCCTGCTTTATATTTTGATATACCGTCTTGCGAAAATCCATATATAATTGCATAAATTAATAATTCATTACCTTTTAACTTTAAATTATTTATCATCCAACCTTGTATTACAATATAATTTTCATCAATTACTTTAGTCATATAATATCTCCTTAAAACAAATAAAAGAACTCGTAAGGTTGAAAAAACGAGTTCTTTATTTATATATAAAAGTTTTATAAACTTATTATATCTGTGTAATTACTTCAACCTTTTTATATATTATACACTTTTATTATTTTTTTGTAAATACTTTTTTCAAAATTTTATAAAATTTCAAATAAATCTGTTATTTCTAAATCTTGTGAAATAGCTTTACAAAAAGCATAAGCCATTAATTTAGATATTTTGGTTTTTCTACCATTCATTATTTGTGATACATAACCTTCTGTAATTCCTAGCTTATTTGCTATTGCTCTATTTGTTATTTTTTTATGTACCACTTCTTTTATCTCTGATTTTAAAATATATTCCATTTATTTCTCCTTTCTTAAAATGGAAGTTCTGAACTATCTAATTCTGTTGGTTCTATTTTATTTTCTGTTTCAAAATCCATAATTACTAATTTTAACTTTGGTAATCCTTCTTTTGTTTTATAAAAAGTTATAAATCCATTTTGTATTTCTATCATTGTTTTATTTTCTAGTTCTACTCCTTTTGGTAATTGTACTGACACATACATTTTATCGTATTGTCCTTCTTGGTTTTTGTTTGATATAGCTGTACTATATCCATATTCTGACTTAAATATCATTGTTTTCCCTGTTATATTCATTATTTTATTCCTCCTCTATTTTTTATTTAAAATTTTTATTTGCTATTTCTTCTCCAGCCTTTTTTATTTCTTCAATTCTATCGATATTTCCTATCATCAATGCAATCGCAATATCATTATTCATTTCTTTTTCTAATTCTTTTAATGTTTTACATTTTTCATAACTTTCTTTATAAGTCATTTATTTATCATCTCCTTTAAAATAGGTTGCCATTTATGTTTATTACTATGTACCTCTTTATGATGTTCTGTACATAACATTATACAATTTGTTGGTTCATCTATTAAGTTTTTATCTTCTGACCTATAAATTATATGGTGTAATTGTATTTGATTATTACCACATAATCTACATTGACCTTTATCTCTTTCATATACTTTGTTATATGTTTCTTTACTTACTTTTATTCTTTTATTGCTTATCTTTTTTATAGGTTTATTTCGCGCGACAATCGATTTTGAGCAGTTTTTACATTTATCTAATGTAATTACCTGTTTTAATAATTTACACTTTAATTTTCCATTTAAACATTTTGATAAATTTTTACAATACATATTTTACCTTCTAATCTATTACTTTTAATTTTACACCTTTATATTCTCCTTAATATAAATTTGGTATATGACCATAATCTTCTTGCATATGTTTTGGTGTATATGTTTGTTTATCATATATTGTATTTTTTATTATTTGTAATTGTCTTTTTAATTCTTCATTTTCTTGTTGTAATTTAATATTTCTTGCTATTAATTCTTGATAACATTGTTCACAATATCCTGTGTGTGAATATAGTTTTCTATTTCCACAATGTAAACATTTCATATTTATACCTCCTTATATATTAAATTGTTTTTTATAATCTTCTAATAAATCACAATCCCAATTAATTGATAAAGTTCTAAATCTTCCATCTCTACCTGTATTTATTAAATCTGGATACATCTTTGCAAGTTCACTCATTCTTGGACTTGCTTCATATCCTACAAAATATGGTTCTTTTTGAAAGTCCGTTGCTTTCCATTCTTTTTTATCTTTATTATTTAACATTGCTCTTAATATTATATCGTGTTGTTTCATATTATTTACCTCCTTCTTTCACTAAATATTTCACTAAATATACTTGTGTATTCATTATTTCCTATAATTATATGGTCTAAAAAGTTTATACCTATTATATTACTTGCATCTTCTATTCTTCCTGTTGTATCCATATCAATTTGACTTGGTTTACTATCTCCTGAAGGATGATTATGTACTAATATAAATTTATTTGCATTTGTTGTTAATAAAAATCTAAATATACTTGATATATTCATATTACATAAATTTGTTCCTCCTATACTTATTTCTGAATAAGCTAAAATATTATTTTTACTATTTAATGCAATACATATAACATTCTCATTTGCAGATAAATCATAATGTTCAATACTATTTATAAATTTTACTACATCTTCTGGTTTTTTAAATTTTTCATCATTTATATAAGTTTCTGTTCTTATAATTTGTAATTTTTCTTTATAAAAATTCATTTTACCTCCTATTTACTATTTCCATATTCTCTACTTAATTGTCCTTCTAATATTCGTATCTGCAACTTAATTGTGTTTATATATTCTTGGTTTGCATTGTACTTTACTTCTGCTGTATCTCTTTCAAATCTTAATTCTGGTATATTTTCATATCCATATATTATTTGATTTATTAATGTTACTGGTGTGTCTTTGGATCGTAATTCTAATGCTTTCTTACATAGCTCTATTTTATATTGTTTTTCTTTTTGTGCTAGTTCATATCCATTTGTTGCTAGTTCTTTTATTGCTTTATCTAACATTTTTTGTTTTTCTTCTATTTGTTGCCATAATTCCATATTATTCCTCCACAAATTCTATTTCTTTTTCATCTGCGTGACATTCAAATTCTATATTGTTATTTTCATATTCTTCTAATATTTCTTCTATTGTTATATCTTCATATTTTAATTCTGCTAATTGATCTATATCTCCGCTTCCACATTTACTACAAGTTAATGTATTGTTAAATTTTATATCATCTTCTATTTCATTTCCACATTGCATACAAGTTTTTATTATCTTCATATTATTTATCTCCTTTTATTTTTCTAAATTCATCTACTATTGGCATATAGTCTTTCATTTTTATTTCTGTTATTTCTTTATATCCATATTTTTCAAGTATTTCTTTATCTGTTCCATTTACATCTAACATTGCATTTTTTATACTCATCTCTAATGCTTCTGCTTGTGTTTTACTTATCTTCTTTTCTGCATCTTGTTGTATTATTGCATTTTGTACTTCTTCTGCACTTGCTACCGATGTGTCTATTCCTATTCCTGCATTTCCTAGTGCTCTTCCTACTGCTGATGTTTCGCAGTTTTCTATGTAGCTTGTTTTATTTATGAATGTACTTCCTTCTTTTTCGTATGCTATTCCTGTTGCTCTTGGTTCTTCATCTGATCTGTTTTCATATACTGATGCTCTCATTACACACATTCCATCTTGTAGTGTTACTATTGTTGTTTCTATTTTTCCTTCTGGGCATAGTTGCCAGAATGCTTTTATTCTTTCATTTACTTCTACATAGTCTTTTCCTTTTATATCTGTTGTTTTTAATATTTTATTTATTTCTTCTAATTTTTTATATTCCATTTTAATTTTCCTCCTTTATAATTGTGTTTTCCAATAACTATATTCTTGTTCTTTTTGTTCTGATTTCCATTGTTCTTCATTTTCTTGTAAATATGCTTCTTCTTCTAAGTTTTCTAATTCTGCTTCTAATTCTATTCTTTTATCATCTATTGTTTGTGCTATTAAATCTAATTGCTTATATTCTTCATCTAATCCATCTACTTCTGATAAATCATTTATTGCTTTTAAAATATTATCATAAGCATTTTTTAAATCTTGTATATCAATCTTTATATTTTCCATTTTACCTTACCCCCTTTCTATAAAAATACTTTCTAATTTTTTATATAAATTAATTTTAAAAACTTGATAACTAATTAATTGTATAAGTGCAACTCCTATAAATATTATAAATAATCTTAATAATATAATTGTCCAAGATATTAATAATCCTACTAATGTTCCCATTTTTTTATTTCCTTTCTAATTTATTTATTTTATTTTGTATCTCTTTTAATTTATCTTGTGTCTCTATAAATTCTTCTACTAATTTTGTTGATTTTTTTATTAGTTTTGTTCTTTGTGCTTTTAATATTTTTAATTTTTCTTTCATACTATTTACACCTTCTCTACTTTATTAATTCTAATGCTTTATTTTTTAAATCTTTTAAAGTATAACCTGTTCCTAATCCACTTTCCATTATCATCTTACCGTCTTTAATTAAATAATATTTACTTGATGTTCTTGTGAAATTCTTTGCTACTTCTCTTTCGATATATATATTTTTATTTAATATATATTTACTTACATCTCCACATATATCTTTTTCAGTTTTAAACTTTTTCATATCCTTTACCTACCTTTCTTTATTTTATGTCCTTATTTTATCATTAAGTTTTTACATTGTCAATACTTTTTTATAAATTTATTTAAAAAATTTTTACACTATAAAAAAAGAGTAGTATCAATATACTACCCTTTTATATTTTTATTTTATTAATAATTATTAAATAATTTATAAGCAGTTTCTTTTTCGAATGTTCCTGTTGCATTTAATCCATGATTTGATTGGAATGTTTTTACTGCTCTCTTTGTTCCACTAAAGTATTCTCCATCAACTCCATTAGTATCATAACCTCTACAATATAACATTGATTGAATAGATTTTGTTATATTACCTATTGCTCCATATCCTACTACTGGAGATTTACTTTTTGTTTTTGGTCCCATATAACCATCTACAACTAATCCTGCATTAAATTGTTTGTTTAATTCTGTTTGATATACTTTAATTATAGCTGCTTTTGTTTGTTGTCCATAGTATCCATCAACTGCTATATTATTACAACTATAAGTATTACACCATTCTTGTATTGCTCTTATTTGTGCATCTCCTGTTGGTTGTGGTGTTGGTGGAACTGGTTCACATTTATAATTTGGTCTACAATAACATTTAATATAAGAACTATTTCTTGAATAGCTTTTCTTTACTACTGCTCCACCATTTGCAACTAATCCTGTGCTACCAGATGTATTTCCTTCAATAGTATATACTTTTGAATTATCAAAATTTTCTACTATTCCTATATGGTCGCAGTCTCCAAATATTATTAAATCTCCTATTTGTGAATTTGTATATACTTGATTATTTGCTTTATACCAATTATAAAATTGAGTACATCCTGCTGTAAATCCTAATAATAATTCTTTTGCTCTTTCTAATCCTAACGATTGAACAAAGCACCAATCTACAAATACTTTGCACCAAGGATAACCGTTTTTCTTTCCATTATAAACATTTAAGTCGTCCATTTCTTTTGCAAATTTTGTTATATTGTCATTTCCTGCACCTGCATATTTATCATATATTATTGTAGGGTCTTGATTATATGCTTTTCTTGATTTTTCTATATAACCTACTTCTGCATTTGCAATATCTAATAATTGTTTTATCTCTGCCATTATTATTCCTCCTTGTTTTTGTTATATTGAATAGTTGAAATTCCTAATAATGCACCTAAAAATGTTTCTATTGCTGATAATGTTCCTACAATTTGTTCTCCATAAGGAAATCCCCATATTCCACTTAATGCAAAATATAATGTTGCACAAGCTGGTAATAAAATAAGAGTAATCCATTTCAAACAATTATAAACGCTATCTGGTAATTTCATAATATTCCCTCCTTTATATAAATTAAAAGAGATGTGCAAAATATACACATCCCTTTGGTAAAATGGTATTATAAAGTCTTGATATACTTTACTCTTTATTTATATCATATTTTAGATAAAAATACAATACTATTTATACATTTTGTTATATAAATATTCTTCTACTATTTTATTAATAGAATTATTACTTAATGCCACTAATTCACATACATCTTCGTATCCAAATGTTTCATCATTATTTTGATTAGTATGTCCATTTTCATATAACCAAACATGCATTAATTCATGTTTTAATGTTAGCATCATTTGTTCTTCTGTTCCATATTCTACATATATTGTTTTATCATCATAATGTGAACGACCTACATAATTTTCTTTGCCTGTTATTTTATTTACATCATATATCGTATATATTTTATTATTTATTATAAATTGACATATTTCTTCCATAATAACCTCTTTATATATTGTGGAGGCGTGTATAGGAATTGCACCTATGTAAAAAGTTTTGCAGACTTCGACCTAACTACTCGGACAACACGCCATATAAAAATGTTTCACACAAAATGTTTCATGTGAAACATTTTAAATTATTTATTCATCATTTGTTTTATATATTCATAGTTATCTTTTTCTTTTTGTGCTATTTTCATTAACATAGTTTTATCTTGTGGATTATGTGCCATTTCAGATATATCTTCAAGTTTTCTAACTTGTTCTTTCATATCCATCATAGCCATTTCTAATTCTTCACGATAATCTCCTTCGCGATAATTACGATAATTTCTGTAATCTCTATTATTTATTTTGCCACCTCTTCTATCGTAATCTCTTCTATAATCTTCTCTGTAATCATCACGATAATTTTCTCTATAATCTCCTCTATAATTATCCATATAATCATAACGATTATCATAATCTCTGTAATCATATCTGTTATCGTAATCTCTATCATTATAATTTCTATTAGAACTCATTTCATTCATAGTTTTTTCTCCTTTCTAATTGTTTGGTATTTCAGTAAAATACAAAAATACTTTATCTTCTTTTGCATCTTCATCATTTATAAAGTCATTTGTAAATCTTACATACATTTCTACATTTTCATCAAATAAATCTTTATAATCGTTATATGCTGAGTTCATTACTATAAAAAAATCTACTGGATTTATATTATTTAACCCATATTCATCTTGTATTCTTTGTGTTTCTTCTATACTCCACCTTTTTCTATATGGTCGCATTTGTGATACAATATCTTCTGCCATTTTTCTACTTAAATTATTTCCATAAGCCATTTTATATAATTCCATCTCATATTTTTTATAGCAATCTTCATCATATTTTTTTATTATTTCCATAGTATCTTCTAAAATATCTGAAAGTGTATGCATATCTTCAATATTACCATTATCAACAACTCTTTGTATAATTTCTTCTATGTCCATTTATTTTCCTCCTTTTAGAAGATTTAAAATTTCTTTATTTTCTTTTATAATTTCATTTAATAATTCATCTTGATGCTTTAAATATTTCATCAAATCTGTATTATTAAAATCATTAATCAATATTTCATAACTTTTTATTTGCAATATATTTGATAATAATTCTAAACTTTTATCAAAATCATTCATAATTATTACCTATGCAAGTCGAGTAATATTTATTTCTGCGTTCTTTACTATTGGTATTTGAGTGTCAGTTACAACTGGAGTAGCTCCACCGCTATATACTATTGTTGGTAATGATGTTATTGCTAGATTTACTGTTCCTTTGCAACATACTTTTATTTTTTTATCAAAACTTATATTTTCAAAATCTCCTGCTGCATCTATTACAGCATCCATTTCTGTACCAGGTACTAAAACGCCATCAGCGAAAAGTCCGTAATGCTACTTGTCCTGCTGTTGCACTTGTTACATTTGCATTAAAAGTTACTTCATATACTCCGCCATCTAAAATGCTAAATAATGCACTGCCTTCATTATGGTTTATAAAACCACAACAATTAGTAGCACTTCTTGTTCTTAAATCTACATCTGCAAAAGGCAATGTTGCTGTATTAGATGTTAGTGTTATTTCTTGTTCTTGTACTGCTTGTAATGTTCCATTCATATATTTTTCCTCCTTTATTAAAATGAAAAAAGGGACAAGACTTGCTTATCCCTCCATTAGCAAGTTCTCGTATTCGAGGTTGTCAAAATTGACTTTTTGCTATATAATTAAATTAGTTATTAATTTTTTTTGATTACACTAATGTGTTACCATATACATTTCCACATCCACATCCGTTGTTGTTTGGACAAGTGAATATAGGTGTTCTTCCATATACTGGTGTACTTGGTACAGGGCAGTTAGAAAGTCTATTGTATAGAGCATCTACTTCATTAGCAAATCCTTGTGCTATAAATGCGTTTTGTTCTATTTGAGAAGCTTTTAAATCTGCCATTGAAAGTTGTCTTTCAAGGTCTGCAATTTTTTCATTTTTAGCATCAATTTTGTCTTGACATAATTGGTCTAAAATTCTTTGTGTATTAGCAGTTTGGTTAGTTACTATATCTCTAATTCCATTGCTTAACGCTTCTCTATCAGCACAGTTTTCAGATAGAACTGTTGAAGTTAAGTTAGCAATTCCTAATCTGTTATCTGCACTAGCATTCGCTAATTGTGTACTTAATGCAAAGTTTTGTTGCATATCAGCCATTTGTCTATTGTTTGCTGATATTTCTGCATTATAGAAACCATTTGCTACTGTACTTTGCATATCTGCACAACAGTTACATAATTGGTTAGATAGTCCATAAATTCCATCTCTTACACCTTCTACTTGGTTGCTTAAATGTAATGTGTTGAAACCATCGTTTGTGTTTTGCATGATTTCTTTTTGTCCGTTTGATAGCCATGCATAGTCGTTATTAAAACCTCCACCAAAGCCATTACCATTTCCATTAAAGCCTCCAAATAAAGCTAATAAAAGAATAATCCATAGCCAATCAGAACCATAACCACCATTGCCAAATCCTCCTCCATAAACAGGGTAAGGATAACCAAAGTTTCTGTCTGTGTTTCCAACTACTGCTGCAACATCTGCTGGGCTCATATTATCATTCATTATGGTGTCCTCCTTTCTTAAAGTTTTATAATATGTTTCATATGAAACAATATTACCTATTTCATATTCTGTACTCGGCTTAAAATGTCTGTAGGTACACCATAATTTTTTGCCTGTTTAAGTAAATTTTCTTTTTGTTCTGGTGTTGCATTACTCATTACTTGTTGCAACATCATTTCAGGATTGCCATTATTTTGCATTGCTTGATTTACGAGGTTGAACCCTTGTGGATTTTGTTTCTGTAATCGGTTCATTAACATCTGCATTACGAAGTTCATTTGCATTTGTTATCATTCCTTTCATTTCATTTATCTGTCTTTTTAATTCCATTATTTCTCTATCTTTATCATCTAATTCTATTATTTCTTCTGTTTTATATGTTTTTATATTTCCTGTTGCATCTTTTACCCATAATGTAGAAAAATCTTTGTTAACAAATATTC